>Ga0210044_10000789_pt1 | contig 48045 bp, 44 predicted proteins | sample CryGey13umfilter_2_FD_183959 | JGI IMG/M metagenome (GOLD analysis project Ga0210044, IMG submission 183959) | Groundwater microbial communities from aquifer in Utah, USA - Crystal Geyser 4/9/14 3 um filter (SPAdes) (version 2) | ecosystem: Environmental > Aquatic > Deep subsurface >...
GCATCGATCTCGCTCAAGAAGCCATCCCTCAATCGCAACCTGGGCGCCAACTGGTGCGCCGAGCAGGCGGCGTGGTTCGGGTCCGCCGGCGACCGGGGCACGCCGGGCTACCCGGCGCAGTGTCTGTTGGTCTGGATCGCGGGCAGATCGCAGATCTGCACGCACTGGCCGGTGCCGCCGCTGACCGTCACCACCTCGAGGTGCGCACGGGCCTCGCCACGGATCTTTCGATCTAGCAGAACCTCACGAAGAACTTCGACCTCAAGGTGGTGACGGTCAGCGGCACCGTGACGGTCAACGGGCAGCCCATGCCCAACGAACCGTCGAGCAACACCCGCGGCTACCTGCGCTTCATCGACCAGTCCACGGGTGACTACACCTCGGCCGACCTGGGCTCCAGCGGCCCCGGCGCCTACAGCGTGAAGATCTTCGCCGGGACCCACGAGGTCCAGTTCTCCGACGGTACCTACCAGACCGTGCTGCCCGGCGTTCGCACCCGGCTGGACCAGGGCCTGAGCGTTCAGCAGAGCGTGACGAAGAACTTCGACCTCAAGGTGGTGACGATCAGCGGCACCGTGACGGTCAACGGGCAGCCCATGCCCACCGAGCCGTCGAACAACACCCGCGGCTACCTGCGCTTCCTCGACACCTCCACTGGCGACTACACCTCGGCCGACCTGGGCTCCAGCGGCTCCGCTGCCTACAGCGTGAAGATCTTCGCCGGGACCCACGACGCGCAGTTCTCCGACGGCACGTACCAGACCGTGCTGCCCGGCGTTCGCACGCAGCTGGACCAGGGTCTGAGCCTGCAGCAGAGCACGACGAAGAACTTCGACCTCAAGGTGGTCACCGTCTCCGGCACCGTCACGGTCAACGGCAAGCCCATGCCGGACGATCCGTCGAACAACACCCGGGGCTATCTGCGGTTCATCGATCTCTCCACCGGCGACTACACCTCGGCGGAGCTGTTCGCCGCCGGTCCCGCAAACTACAACGTGAAGGTCTTCGCCGGGACCCACGACGTGCAGTTCTCCGACGGCACGTATCAGACCGTGCTGCCCAACCTGCGCACCCGGCTGGACAAGGGCCTGAGCCTGCCGCAGAGCGCGACGAAGAACTATGACCTCAAGACCGCCACCATCACCGGCAGCGTGACGATCAACGGCCAGACCATGCCCACCGATGCGTCGAACAACACCCGGGGCTACCTGCGCTTCACCGACCGCTCCACCGGCGACTACACCTCGGCCGACCTGGGCCCGGCCGGCGCGGCGAGCTACAGCGTGCAGGTCTTCACCGGGACCCACGACGTGGTGTTCTCCGACGGCACCTACCAGACGGTCCTGCCCCAGCTTCGCACGCTGGTCCAGCGCGGCCTGGTGGTGCAGCAGAGCGCCAAGCAGGACTACGATCTGAAGGTCGTCACGGTCAGCGGTACGGTGACGGTGAACGGGAAGCCCATGCCCGCCGAGCCGTCGAACAACACCCGGGGTTACCTGCGGTTCGCCAACCGCCTGGAGGGCGACTACACCTCGGTGGACCTCGGCGCCACCGGAGCCGCGAGCTACAGCGTCAAGCTGTTCGCCACGAGCTACGACGTGGAGTTCTCGGACGGCACGTACCAGACGGTCCTGCCCCAGCTTCGCACGCGGCTGCGCACGGGGTGCTTCGATCTGGGCCGCTGCTCCGCCTCCAAGACCGACGTCAGCGGCAGCTGGTACCTGGTGCCCTCCATGGCCTACTGGACCCCGGTGGATCTGACCCTGGTGCAGCAGGGGACGGGCGTCAGCGGCACGTGGTACAGCTCGGGCCTCAGCGGGCTGCTGAACAGCGGCAGCCTCAGCGGCGACAGCCTCACGTTCTCCTTCACCTCGACCTGCACCGTCGCGGTGCAGGCTCAGCTGCAGTCCGGGTGCCTGATGGTGGGCTCGATGCAGGCCAGCAACTGCGCCACCACCTCGCCCTACAGCCAGTTCGTCGGGACCCGCCTGCCCTGATCACGCCGATTCTCGACGCCGATCGACGTGGATCACGTGCATCGGACAGGCCTCCTCGGCTCGACGCAGCTGTTGAGCCTGAGCCTGCAGGTCCAGCTCCTCGTTCACCCGAACCCCGTCGGGGCCCACGTGAAACACGGCGGGGGCGAGGTAGCTGCAGACGCCGCACAGAATACAGTCGGGCTCGACCCACACGCGCTCGATCATCGGTTCCTCCTGCCCATTGGAGCCACCACTCGGCAGGGGGTCGCGATCTTCGTCTAGCTGCCGCTCTGGTGCTTCTTCAACGACTTGTACCGGCTGCGCACCTCGGCCAGCAGCTTCGCGCTGGGCCGGTAGCTGGCCCACCGCAGCTGCTCACCCTCCTGCTTGAGGAACAGCAGGAAGCGAGCTCCGCTGAGCTCGTCGAGGTTCTGGCGCTGACCCGGGGCGGGGTGCAGCGGCAGCGTCCCGTCGCCGTCCAGCCGGCCGGTGAGCGAGCCGAACAGGACCTCCTCGGGCTGGAACGCCAGGGTCAGCTGACCCGGGGCGTTCTCCGGCGTGTACTGCGCCACCAGGCGCAGCGTGCCGATGGCCACGGTGTCGGCGTAGCCCATCTGCCGCAGCAGGCGCTCCTCGTCCTCCCGCGTCCACTCTCGCCTGACGTTGCCGGGGTCCAGCGGGTCGCTGGAGAACCAGCTGCCCATCCCTGGCTCCCAGGTCGGGGGCTTGCTCGACGTGGCGCAGCCCACCAGCAGCGCGACGAGCACCGCGACGAGGCCCCGCGCCGAGCGGGGCTGACCAATGCCTGGGGGCTTCATCTGCGACATCTGTTGCCTCGGCCGCTCCGTGCGTTCAGCGGGTGGTCAGGGGCCGACCAGCAGCACGTTCTTCTGCCCGCCGGAGTGCTTGAGCACCACGAACGGGTACGTGATCTGGCCCACGCTGGGCACGTCGAACGGCTGCGCGATGTACTTCTCCACCTCCGCCGCCGTGGTGGTGTACAGCTCGTTGAGGCTGTTGTTGATCTCCTTGCTCATGCCGTGGGTGTCGAAGGTCGGCGTGATGTAGTCCGCGGTCAGCTTGTTGATCACCTCGTCGGTGTAGTGCTCGGTGGCGAGCCGGGCGTAGATCTCCTTGCGCCCGTCACCGTCGTCATCGGCGATGCCGCTGCCCAGCTTGACGAAGTTCTCGAACACCACCTGGACCCAGATCTCCTTGCCGTGCAGGAACACCTGCTCGATGTCCTGGGGTCGGACCGCGGTGGAATCCCCCCAGGTCTGCTGCCGGATCGCCACCCCGGCCTCGTTCATCGCCTGGACCTTGGTCGCGTCCCAGTCGGCGAGCCAGGTGAACATCGGCTTGTACATCATCCAGTCCGCCTGCTCCGCCGTGGTGAGCGGCGTCTGGTCCAGGCTGTCGACGATGGTGCTGAGGTCCAGCGCCTCCTTGCTGGCGGTGGTGGGGAAGGCGAAGTTCTTGGCCCCGGTGCCGGTGATCGTGGGCTGGGGTGAGGGGGTGACGGCCTTCTCGTTGGAGGTGTCACGGAACAGCGCCGGGTTGCGGTAGTAGATCGCGTTGTCCAGCGCCTTGCGGCTGGGCTTGGGCAGGATCACGATGGAGATCGTGTCCGTGGTCCAGTCGAAGGTCGTGTTGTAGGTGTCGGCCAGGGTCTTGTCCGCGGCCTCGACCTTCAGCGGGTGCTCGTCGATGGTGATGTTCAGCGTGGTCATCCCGCTCGCGGCCACCGTGGCGCTCTCCGACTTGTCCTGAAACCAGTCCTGAGCCACCTTCACCGTCACCGCACCGGCGGTGAGCTGGTCCAGGGTGTAGACGCCCTGGGACGTGGTGTAGGCCGTCTTTCCCCCGGCCTCCACCAGCGCACCCTCCACCACCACGCCCTTGGCATCCTTCACCGTTCCGGTGAGGCCGGGGCCGTTTCCGTTCTGGTCCGCTCCAGCCTCGGTGGGGACGCCCTTGTCCGCCCCGCTGTCGGTCTTCTCTCCAGAGTCGTCGGAGCAGCCCACGATCAGGGCCAGACTGCACAGCACCACAAGCTTGTTTCTCGTCATGGCGATCCTCGCTTGGCTATTGTTGCTATCAGACCGCATATCGCACCGATGGTCAAACCTCACCCGGGCCAGAGCTCGATCAGCTGCCAGCCCTGCATGCCGAACCGGATGTCCCGCTCGACGAAGGCCCAGATCACGAGCTTCTTGCCCTTCAGCGCGTCCAGATCCTGGGCCAGCTGCTGGCGCACCAGGGTCGAGGCCCCGCCATCGTTGACGATGGCGCCGATGGGCTGCTGCAGCTCGAAGGCCAGGTTGGCGATCCACCCCGCCGCCCTGGGCTCGTCGGTCTCGAACACCCGGGAGAAGCTGTCACCCAACACCAGCACCGGGGCCTGCTCCGGCTCGTCCGGCTCCTCGTACGGCTCACCCTGCTGCTCACCGTCGGCGAACGACACCTGGTGGCACATCACGCGCTGCGTGCCGAACAGCCGCTGCTCATGCGGGATGCGGGTCATGCGCGGGACGTCGCCCGGCCGCTCGATCGTCACCGACCGCCGCCGATAGCGCACGTGACGGGACAGGCCGGCAAACCACGGGCGCTGCCGGACCCAGCGCGCCGCCACCGCCGCGGTCAACCGCGCACCGTCGCCGTTGAAGTGGGTGTCGGCCTCCATGTACAGCACCCTCGACGGCTCCCGGGCGCGCACGTCGATCAACGCGCGGTGCAGATCGATCACCGCGACGCCCTGCCGCGTCAGATCCTGCATCACGCGCCGGGTGTGCGCCGCGATGGCCAGGTCGGGCTTCATCCCCCGCACCAGCCGCTCGGGGTGGATGCTGGCCTTGCCCGGCACGGGCATCACCGCCAGCTCGATGCCGCGACCTCGAAGCTGTCGCGCCAGGTCTCGGATCACCACCACCGGATCGCAGGCCTCGCCGGGCTTGCAGCGCGTGGGCGGCGCATCGGGCAGATCGCGGTAGAACGGCTCCACCAGGTAGCGCATGCCCGGGGTGTAAAAGTACCAGCCGGGGCTCTGGCCGCGCAGCGCCTTCTCGCCCAGCTCGCCCAGCAGCCGGTAACGGCCCAGCTGGAACAGCGGGCGGATCTTCTGCTCGAAGTACGAGCCCTGCTCCAGCTTGTCCTCGAAGTCTCGCAGGTTCTTCTCCGACGGTGACTGTTGGAAGAGGGTCAGGAAGTACACCTTCGACTCGCGTTTCAAGTCGATCACCGCCTGGGCCAGCGGCACGGCGGCGATCAGTAGCAGGAACAGACCGAGGAGGACCAGGTTCTTCATGCGCATCGTCGTCCTCCTCAGAACTGGAAGTACAGAAACGGGTTGAACGCCTGGGTGAACATCGCCGCCAGGGCCAGCAGGAACAGGCCCAGCACCAGCGCGACCCGGACCCAGGACTGCCGCTGCACGAAGTCCCAGGACTGGGTCTTGCGGCTCACCACCACCAGCGACAACCCCATCAGCACCAGGTTGTGCAGCGTGTAGAGCTCGGCCCCCAGCAGGCCGGTGGCCTGGGGGGCGTGGTGCAGACCGAACATGTCGCCGAGGTAGCGCAGCGCCAGCGTCAGGTTGGCCGCCCGGAACAGGACCCAGGAGAAGAGCACCAGCACGAAGGTCAGCACCACGCGAAGCGGCCGGGGCAGGCCGGCGTACAGGCTCTTCTTGCCCATGGCCCGCTCCGTGCCGAGCAGCGTGCCATGGTACGCGCCCCACACCACGAACTGCCACTGGGCCCCGTGCCACAGGCCGCCCAGCAGCATCGTCATCTCCAGGTTGAAGTAGGTCCGTCTCTCGCTGCCGCGGTTTCCGCCCAGCGGGATGTAGAGGTAGTCACGCAACCAGCTGGAGAGCGAGACATGCCACCGACGCCAGAACTCGGTGATGCTCTGCGAGTGGTACGGCGAGTCGAAGTTCTTGGGGAACTCGAACCCCAGCATGCGTCCCAGGCCGATGGCCATGTCGGAGTAGCCCGAGAAGTCGAAGTAGATCTGCAGCGCGTAGGCCACCGCGCCGTACCACGCGGCCAGCGTCGAGGCCCCGCCCGCGTTGAACACGGCGTCGGCCACGGCCCCCATGGGGTTCGCCAGCAGGATCTTCTTGCCGAAGCCGATGGCGAAGATTGCCACGCCCGAGGCGAAGCGATCCACGGTGTGGTCCCGCTGCGCCAGCTGCTCGGCGATGGTGTTATAGCGCACGATGGGGCCAGCGATGAGCTGGGGGAACAGCGCCACGAAGCAGGAGAAGTCGCCCAGGTTGCGCACCGGCGGCGCGGCGCCGAGGTAGACGTCGATGCTGTAGCTCATGGTCTGGAACGTGTAGAACGAGATGCCGATGGGCAGCGTGATCTGCAGCACCTGGAACCCCTGGCCGCCGAACACCTGCAGCAGCCAGTCGATGTTCTGCTGGGCGAACATCGCGTACTTGAACACCGCGAGCAGCCCGAGGTTGGCGCAGATCGAGACCAGCAGCGCCGCCTTGCGCCGACGAGGGCTCGACCCGGGGGCGCTGATCACGCGCCCCGCGATGTAGTCGATCACGGTGGAGGTCATCATCAGCGTGACGAACCACGGCTTCCACCAGCCGTAGAAGATGTAGCTCGCCACGGTGATCAGCGGGTTGCGCAGCCGCGTGCCGGGCAGCAGGTAGTACAGCAGCAGGCACAGCGGCAGAAAGTAGAACATGAAGATATGGGAGGTGAAGACCATGGGGGCCTATCGCATGGGAGGTGTCTGGAGTCGGGTGGCCAACAGTATCAGAGGCCGCATGGTACCTGGTAGTGGTGTTGCGCGCGGAGCGGCGTCGCCCCGCTCGAGTGCGGAGCGGAGCGCGCCCAATGTAACTGCGCGCGTGGGGACACTACAAGCGCCGTGCCAGTGGTCCGACCGTGTGCTCCGGCGCAGTTCGCCGGTCGTCTCTCGTCGAACTGTGGAGCCCGCTCCACAGTTCGGGGTGCGGAGCCCCAGGGGGCGGGCGGCGGCAATCGTGGGATCGCCGTCTACGGGGAGCTCTCCGAGCACAGCATGCCGAAGATCTCGGTCATGGATTGCTGTTGCCGGCCACTGACGAACACCTCGACCTGCCCGTCCGGGTGACGCAACACGGCGGCGCTGTTTGGATCGGTCACCGCATCGAAGCCATCCAGCCTCTGCGGCGAACCGAAGCGACTCGTCTCCGGCTCGCGATAGGTTATCCAGATCCCACCGTTGGACGTTCCACCGTCGGACGCGATCTTGAGCTCGTATACCATCACTCTGCCATCTCAGCTGATGCCCGGATCATCCGCGCTCGTCGTGTTGAGCACCGGCGTCACCTTCCACCTCTGGAGGCTGCTGTCCAGCGGCCGGCCGGACCAGATCTGTGTGGTGCCGGCCTGGTTGTTCTTGCTGGTGTTGAACACCATCCCGGGCGTCCCGTCCAGCATCCCAACCGGGGGTCCATCCATGTCGTTGACGCTGGGTCCGACGATGGGATGACCTGCGGTGTCCAGAAGCTCCAGATCCGTGCAGGTTCCCTTCTGACACAGGGTGAGCGTCCGGGTCGCTCCGCTGGTCGCCGCGATGAGGGACGTCATGTCATCAAGCCAGGTGTGGTCGCTCAGGTCCTTGACGAAGTCGAGGGTGGCATCCCGGGCCCATGTACCAAACGGCTCACCCGCCGCTGTTCGTTTGCCGCACCACATCTCCGAGTTTCCGACCAGCGATGCGCACAGCCGATGTCCATCCAACGAGAGGAAGGGCTCGATCAGGCCATGTTTGGAGACGGAATCGGTACCCACCACAATCGGAGCGGAGCACTTGAGGGTCGGTGGTACAAACGCATCGAACGAGGAGCTATCGACCACCGGCGCGCGCTCGACCGAAGCATCGACCGTCTCGCTCGATGAACCCAGCGGCAAGATCAGGTGGCAGCCAGTCAGAACGAGGGGCAGCAAACGGATTGTGGACCGCCGCAGCATCGTCATGGAATGACATGGTACCACGATGCATTCATTCGCCGCCCACCCGCGGTCGAACTGTGGAGCCCGCTCAACAGTTCGGGGTGCGGAGCCCAGGCGGCTCGGAGGCGGCGAAACTCAGTCACACCCGGCGGGCTCGAAGTCGGCGAACAGGAACAGGCCGTTCAGCGTGCCTTGGGAGCGGATCAGCGAGTAGTGGCAGGGCCCCTCGGGTTGGGTCCAGGTTGGGAAGAACGGGTTTCCGATCATCCCACTCCTGGAGGTGGTCGCACTTTCCACGACCTTCAGGTACGGCGGCTGGCCAATGTCATCGCCGAAGAAGACCGCGGGGATGTCGAAGTCCGGAACGTCGACCTGCACACCCGCCCGTGATTTCCCGGCTGAGTCCGTGAACCGAACCAGGATCGTTCCTGTTGTCACGAGCTTGCTCCAGCCCCAGGCCGTGGCCCATGCCTCCGCCAGCGCCTTCGGTACCACCGGCAGCTCGATACCATCCACGCTCTGGCCCTGGACCACATCGATGGCCGGCGAGGAGGGGACCCACATGTCCTGGGTGCTGTCGGCGTCGTCCACCACGGGCGCAACCCATTTGTGTGGCGGCATGGCGTTGCCTTGCACCATGAAGTAGCCGTCGGCGTCGATGGTTCCCGACCCCAGCGGCTGGGTCATCCAGGGCTGCTGTGCGCGAAACCACCCGTCGAACAGCACGATGGATACCCGGTCTTTCAACCCCAGCGGCCGCGGCGGCTGCGTGGAGCCCGCCCACCGGTTGGCCACGTCCTGGGCGTAGTAGGCGCGCCCGGCCAGACAGAAGAACTCGGGGTCCTTCGGACACCGAGGGCCAGCGGCGGTGTCCGACTCGGCTCCTCCGTCAGCGCCGATCGATCGGCCATCGCAGGCCGCCATCGCGGCGAGCAGGGTGAGGATCGCGGCGGTCCGTGCACTCACTGGATATCCACCCGAAAGGAGCCGCACTCACCGAAGACCATCGTGTTGTCCACCGCAAACACGTAGGTACTGGAGGCCTGTGGTGTGAACTTCAGCCACGTCAGCTGATCCTGGCTGACCGACGGCGTGATCCCACCCGTCTTCCCGTTGCTGCCGCAGTCCGCGTTGATCGGGTCCATCGCACAGGTCCCGGAGAAGAGATACAGCCGCGCGTCGGTGTAGTGCGGCGTGAAGTAGAACGTGTAGGTCTTGCCGGCCGTCAACGCGACCTTGTAGTACAGCTGGCTTCCGAGCAACTGACTCAGAAAGCCTGGCACCCCGCAGTTGATCCCCAGCCCGAACTCGTTCGTCCCGTGGCACGTATCCGCGACGATCACCGTCTTCTTTGGCAGGAGCGCCACCGGCAAGGCCCCCGTACAGCTGGCGTTCGCCGGGATGACGTAGTCTTCGATCTCCAGCGTGAAGTGGCCATACTGCCCGACCTGCGAGGCGTCCACCGCGAAGCGGTAGGTCCCCGTCGCCGGCGGCTTGAACAGAATGGTGTTGCTCGTGCCCGGTGGCACGAAGATGTAGTCCCCCGTCGCTCCCTTGCTTCCGCATGCCGTGTTGATCTGCTGCGGTGTGCAGCTGTCCCCCGAGATGTAGAGCACCGACTGGTGTGGCGAGGTGAGCCGGAAGAGGTACTCCTTTCCGGCGACGAGATCGATGCGGTAGTAGAGCTGCGACCCGATGTAGGCCAGGTTGGGGAATCCACAGTGGACGGTGAGTCCGAACTCGTCGGCCACGCCGGCTGTGGTGTCCACGACGGTGGCCTTGCCTCCCACCAGCGTGACGGTCTCGGCCGCGGCGCAGGTCATGTTCGTCGTGGACTTCTCCTCGATCAAGAGGGTGAAGGTCCCGCTGTCGGCGTCGATGCCGTCCACGGCGATGATATGGGTTCCGCTGGTGGCAGGCCTGAAGGCCATGGACCGGGTGAGGTGCGTGGGAACCGTGAGCGAGATGTCGCCACCCAGCCCGTGGCCACTGCAGTGCTTGTTGATCGTCGCCACGTCGCAGGTGTCGCCGAAGACGTAGACGCGGCTCTCGAAGGTCGGCGTCAGGGTGAGCACATAGGTCTTCCCGGCCGTCATCGCCAGCTTGAAGTACAGCTGCGGCCCATCGAGCTTGTCCGACTGGTCGCACGTGACCTGGCCGCTGAACTCGTCGCTGCCGCCCAGGGTGCTCCCCTTGATCGTCGCCGCGCCACCAACCAGGGCAATGGGAACCGCCGCGGCGCAGGTGTCCGACCCGGGCAGCAGGTCAGCCATCGGACCGTCCGTGGCGATGCCCTCGACCTGCATGTCGGGCACCGATGGCCCGTCGCGTGGGGCGTCGGCGACCGACCCGTCAACAACCTGGACATCCGCGACGCTGGAATGGTCGACATTCGGTGGGCCGTCCAACAGGCCTCCGTCGCTCCCCTCCCGCGACCCACAGCTGGCCAACAGCACCATCAGCAACACGCCTCGCATCAGCGCACCGTCCCTCACGGCTGCCACGGCCCACGTCCCGGCGGGGGCACGAAGTGATCCGCCGGCGGCACATCCATCGATGCGAAGGTGAAGTAGCGCCACGGCGTCTCGGCCGAGGCGAGACCGTTGTTGTCCCGGGCGAAGGCGCGGTACCGGCCCCACACGTTGCTGGGCCAGGGCACCGCGAGCACCGGCTGCGCCAGACGCCGCTCGTTCGCCGCGGTGACCCACTCGTTGCCGTCGCGTCGCTGGACCTCGATGCCGTAGGTCACCGGCTGACAGCTATCCGGCACCTCGGTAAACGCAATCTCCACCATGGCCCCCGAGCTCCACGGGATCGAGAATTCAACCGACCAGATTGCTGGAATGATAGCGCGGGGCGCCGGGGGGGCGATGTGATCGTCTTCACAGTCCGCCGGCCACCCGATGTTGAGGTACAACTCGACTATCCGATCGCGATCGGCCTGGGGTGCGATCCTCGGGGAGTAGCTCTCGTCACCGAACCCGTCCCGCGGATCGTTGAGCGGACAGCCCGTGTCGCCCACGGGGGTATCCTTGGGTGTGCTCTCACACTGGTCATCCCGGTCGCGCACCCCGTCCATGTCCTGGTCCGGACACCCGACGGCGTTGGTCTTCGACGGATCGTATGGACCCTCGGTGCAGGCGTCGTCGGAATCCACGATACCGTCACCGTCCGAGTCTGTCACTGCCGCGTTCATGCTCTGGGCCGCTGGCGTGCCCTTCCCACAGCCGACCAGCCCGGTCATCACCAAACAAACAAGACAGAACCGTCTCATGGCTCCTCCTTCGCCCCGCTCCGGAGCGGTTCAGGTTGGCTGTGCACATCCCTTGGCATCCACCGTCGCCCCCGTGGGCGTGTCGGTGCACGTGTCGGCGCAGTCCGACACCCCGTCCAGGTCGGTGTCGAGTGTGCAGGCGCACAAATCTCCGTCGGTGGCTGGTGCGCCGGGATACACCGCGGGATGGGCCTGGCGTACACAGGCCATGTCCCGAGCGAACTGCAGGCGGTCGCCCGTCAGTACCCAGTCTCGGAGCGCCTGGAACGTGCCCATCTTCGCGCTGGTCCGCTGCGCCACGGTGCCTCGCGTCTCACCCAGCACATTCACCTCGCAGAAGGCCCGCGATTCGAAGACCCCCGCCGCGTAGTTCCAGGGCTCATGCTGTTCGTCCCACTGCTCCGCGAAGGGCTCGATCCGGGCCGTGTAGCACTCGAGGTAGCTGCTGCGCTTGAGGCCGAATGACGTCTTGCCCTCCTCGCTTTCGATGGCGCATCCGTCGCTACCCACATGTTCGTCTGCAACCGTGGGACACCGGTCGTCCACATTGTCCACGCCGTCCCCGTCGAAGTCGGTGGGCGGACCGAGCGGCACGGTCTTCACCGGCACGATGTTGCTCTTCGCGCCATGGATCAGCAAAGCCACTGTCCCGGCCACCGCATACTTGATCGCGAAGCGGGCGTGGATCGTCTTCGCCATGGCAGACGCGCCGTCCCATGGCTTCACGATGGGCAGCGACGAATGCTTGTTCAGTACCTCATCTGACAGCCGCCGGATGATGCGCCGGAGCGGGATGTCGTTGCGGTTGGCCACGTCGGGCGCTTGCTGCAGCCCGGACAGTATCTCCGGCTTCACCACCTCCAGCAGGATGGTCATGATGTCCTGGATCGTGTCCGGAGCGTTCCAGTTCATGATGGCCACGTTGGAATTCGGTACTGTTTCGCAGTTATCACGCTTCATGGTGGGGACGTCGAAGTAGGCCTCGATGTGGTCCTCGTACTCGCTGTGGTGTGCGCCGTCCAGCGATCCCCGGATGTGCGGTGCCGAGGTGGCGTCCTGCAGCGCATGCATCGCCAGGCCGAGCCCGATCAGATTCTTCGCCATCCACGGGGTCCCGCCTGGTTCCAGCGTCTGTCGCACGTTGAGCCAGTGGTTCCAGTTGGCGAACCCGAGGTTGTCCACCGGCATGAAGACCGAGTCCCCAAGCGGATTCGTGGACTCCCAGTAGTCCTTGGTGGTGCGGTCGTCGGTGAGGTACTTCGTTCCCTCGTGGCCATCGGGACCAATGGTGAACCCCCCCTGTGACTGCTGGACGTACCCAGGCCACCCCGGAGACTGGATATTGTAACTCTGGATCACGTTCTTCGACAGGTCGTAATGGACGTGAAAATCGAAGGCTTCCGCGAGCAGATGACCGGGGTAGGTGTTGACCGTGTGGTCGTAGTCCTGGTCGTAACAGTAGCCATCGACATGGTCGAATTGGAGGTTGGCTCCCACAAGCCGACGGTCACGGGGCGTCCGGTTGTGGAAGTGCATCAGACCCGCCGTTCGGTTGTCCAGGATCTTGGTGGTAGGGACCACAGGAATGTCCTTCAACACCTCCTCGGACAAGACCGCCAGAATGCCCGAGAAACACGCAAGGGGGTTCTGGAAGAGGCACTCGGCCGCTGTCCCCCAGTCGATGGCCTCCGTGAGGTGCTGCATATCCCACAGCGCGGACGCGGCGCCCGGATAGACCCAGGTGTCGGTGATGATGTCGGCGTACCCCGCGTAGTACCCGAGGACCGTCCCGGTGTAGTCGACGGCGCTGTTGACGCTCGTCCAGTCGGTCAACTGGACGAATGGCGCGGTTGATGGCTTGAAGTACTGCCCGTGCGCCGGAAGATAACAGTCCTTGAGCGGCGTGTTGTATGGATCCACGACGTGCTGCCACTCCGGTATGTTGACCGGGTCCACGGTCGTCGTGTACTGCCCAATGGGCGTAATTGACGGATTCGCGGCTGGACAGCCCTGAGTGTCGACGTAACCCCCCGTAACCCCCCGTGCACTGGGGCGCAATGATACCCTTGTAGAAGTTGTAGGCCACCAGTGCCTCGGCCTTCGATGGATAGGTCGACGCGATCCGACCCGCGGCCACGGCCTTGATGAAGTTCCAGGCGTTCTCGACGATCCCCTGGTGCGTGATGGGTTGATACGCTCGCGCGCCGGGCGCATGTAAGACGACGGCGGCTACTGCCAATATCCATATGCTGGTGCGATATGGCATGGTCTTCCCCTCTCGGAACAAGGCAAAATGCACAGCTCCATCCAGCGCGTCGATCCCTTGACCGACGCGTGACCTCCGTTACGCATTCCGGTGTTCGATCCCCGCTATCTACGGCGGTCGGCCCAGGGGTCGTATGGGGGACCGCGCGAAGGCGCGTCCAGAACGGATGCTATAGCGAAAGGCGAAAGGCGAAAGGCGAAAGGCGAAAGGCGAAAGGCGAAAGGCGAAAGGCGAAAGGCGAAAGGCGAAAGCGGTGTCATCGGGCCCCTCAGCGGATTGACGATTTGGTTTTTGTTAGCATACCGTATCGCGGTTGTCAATGCTGAAGATGGACTTGGACTCACACAGCGTGGGGAGCATTTCACTCGCCGCCCACCCGCGCCAGCAGCCTCCGCGCCTCCACGTCGCGCGGCCGCAGCGCCAGCGCCCGCTGCAGCAGCTCCCGCGCCCGCGGCCGCTCACCCCGATCCGCCGCCATCAGCGCCAGCAGCACGAGGTTGCTCACCGCCTCGCCCCGCTCCTCGATCAGACGCTGCGCCAGCGCCCCGGCCCGCTGGCGCTGCCCGTCGAGGTACAGCACCCGCGCCAGCAGCGAGCGGGTGGCGGGGGAGCGGCCCCGCTGCAGCACCTGCAGCGCCCGGGGATACAGCTTCATCGCCGCCAGCAGACGTCCCAGGTGCAGGGTCGCGCGCTCGACGACGGCCGGCGTGTGAGCCAGCCGCCGCTCGAGGTCGTCGTGGATCTGCCGCACCACCGTCTGTTGCGTCAGATCCAGCGCCGGTGGATGGTCGCAGTCACATTCTGCGCGCTCCGCTCCGCACCCGAGCGGGGCTCCCCCACTCCGCGCGCAGCTTGCCCGCACGAACAGGGTCTGAGTCCCGTCGGTGAACACCAGGCGCCAGGCCGGGTCATGCCACAGCCGCAGCACCAGCGGCAGGTAGCGGTCGGGCAGCGCCGTGGGGAGCAGCGCGGCCCGCGGCGCTCGATCGTCCGCGAAGGACGCCGACCCGTCGGCCAGGTCCAGGTGCTCGGCGAACTGCGCCGGCGTGCGCAGCACCAGCCGGCCGTCGATGGATGGCCGCGCGTGCCGCCAGATCAGGTAGCCGCCGTAGCGCACCGAGTTGAACAGCGTCCCTCGCGCCAGGCCCAGCTGCTCCAGGCGATCCACCGCCCGGTCCGGCACGCGGAACGGCGCCAGCTCGGTGATGGGCGGCTCGTCGGGGGCGATCACCAGGTAGCGGTGAGCGTTGATCAGCAGCAGCCCCGCGGCCGAGGCCGCCACCAGCGCGACCAGCGCCCGGCGCGAGATCGCTCCGCGCGCGAGCTGGCACAGGTTCATCACCACCACCGGCCCCGCAACCCAGGCGAAGAGCAGGATGTTGCGGTTGGCCCACAGCGCCAGCCCGAACAGACCGGTGAGCAGCAGCAGGCGCGACAGATCCAGCGGCCGTCGACGCAGCAGCACGAGGAGGAACGAGGCGAACGTCGCCAGCGCGACCCACTTGAAGCTCGCCACCTCCAGCGGCACCGCGGCCTGGCGCTCGAAGACCCACACCGGCACGTTCTCCGACACGTTGAGCCGGAACAGCTCCGAGCCCACGGGGTCGATGCGCTGCAGCAGGGTCCAGGGTAGACTCAGCCCCGCCAGGCCATGGGGCGTCAGCATCCCGCACAGCGGCAGCCCCGCCGAAAGCAGCAGCAGGTGCCGGATCGAGGCCCGGGAGCGATGCAGCACCGCCGGCGCCAGGCGTCCCAGCCCGTCGCCCACCACATAGCTCAACACCACCGCCGGCCCCAGCAGCTGCAGCCCGCCCTGGGCGTTGGCCCACACGAGCTGCACCGGGATCAGCCACAGCAGCACGCGGGCGCCGCCTCGCCGTCGGTGTCGCTCCAGCACGAGCAGGAACAGCGCCAGGCACAGCAGGGTCAGTACCACCGGGCGCGCCAGGACCAGGTTGCGTGCGAGGTGCAGGGGGATCACGGCGCACAGCGCGGTGAGCGGCGCCAGATACCATCGTCGCTCCTCGGTCCCGGACATGGCGACCATCACCAGCACCGCGCCACCCGCCGCAAGCGCGGACTTCACCAGCACCAGGCCGACGATCCCGCCCAGGTGATGTACGCCCAGCGCACCGAGCTGGAACAGCCAGTGCAAGTTGATCCACGGCCGGCCCAGGGTGTCCGCGGCGAAGGGATCCGTGTGGAGCCAGGCCGACTGCTGCAGCATCTGCCGCCCCGCGGCCAGATGCCACCAGATGTCGGTGGTGGTCAGCGCGAAGCAGACGGAGCCGAACAGCGTGGCCGCCCCGAGCAACCACCAGGCGGGCGTCCAGGCGCGGGCCAGCGCTTCGCTCCGCACTCCGGGGAGTCTCATCGTGCGCTCTGCTCAGCGGCGACGCCAGACCAGCAGCGCCAGCAGCAGCAACAGCAGCACGGGGGGGGAGCCCGACGATGGCGCCATGCCGCAGACGAAGCCCCCCTTGTCCGGCAGCAGGCCCGAGTCGATCTGCTCCACGGTCACGGTGAGCGAGGCGCTGACCGGGCCCTGGTGGCCCTGGGCCGTCAGCGTGTAGGTCGTGGTGCCGGCGGGGCTGACCTCCAGCGTGCCCACCGGGGCGATGCGCGCGCCGTCCAGCGCCAGCGTCGTGGCGTTGTCCACGGTCCAGCTCAGCGTGGTGCTCTGTCCGAGCTCGATGGTGTCGCGGGCGGCCTCGAAGCGCTTGACCGCCACCGACTGCGGCGAGGCGTTCACCTTGACGTCGCAGGCGGCGGTGTCCGACACCCCCGGGGCCTTGCTGCTGCGAGCCACGAGCTTGAAGCTCGTGGTGCTCTGGGGCGAGACGACCTGCGTCCCGGCCGGGCTCACCGCGACGCTGTCCAGCTCCACCTGGTCCGCCTCGAACGTGCTCCAGGTCAGCGTGACCGGGTCCCCCGGCGCCACGGTGTAGCTCGAGGGATAGAACTCCACGACCTTCGGCTCCGGCGGCGGCGGCGGCGTGGGCTGGCCGACCCACACGTGGGGCCAGCCGTTGAACCCGCCGCTGGCCAGCGGCTGCCCGGCGCCGGCCTTCATCGTCGCGCTGTCCAGGGGATAGATGTAGATGTCATACGCCCCGGAGTTGTGCTCCTGCTCCAGGCCCATCCCCGACAGGACCCACTTCTCGTCGGTGGAGACCCCTGGATGGTACGCCTTGTGGCCCGTGGTCAGGGGCGGAATCAGGAGCTGGTCCTCCTTGCGGTTGGGCACCGACGGTGCGTGGCCCCATCGAACCCCCTCGGTGGCCCCGGCGATCAGACCCCACGTGCCGCTGGGCGCCACGTAGGGCATGCAGCCGATGGAGCCCGCGCGGGCCAGCATCAGGTGCTTGGGCGGATTGACCTGGTACGCGCCCACGCCGTTGACCGAGGCCGCGCCCCGCGTACGGCCGGCGAACCAGCTGCCGTCGCGAGCCATGAAGCACTCGTTGACCTCCGCGAACGAGGCGAACTCGACCGCCGTGTCGAACACCACCTGGCGCGCCGTGACCTTGCCCTGGGCGTCCAGCGTGGCGCGCACGATCTTACTGTGGGTGCCCACGAACTGGTTGTAGTACAGCGTGTCGCTGCCCTTGCCCCAGCTGGGCCAGGCCCCGTCGTCGATCTTGATCTCCTGCCGCCCGCCCCCCACGCCGTGGATCGACACGATGTACAGCTTCCACAGGTTGAACTTGTGATAGTCCGAGCCCGCCAGCTTGGCCCGGGCGAAGGCGACCCACTTGCCGTCGGGGCTGACCTGACACTCCACGTCCTCCCCCGTGGTCAGGGCCTGGACGTCGGTCTTTCCGGGCAGGGTCATGCGGTAGATCTTGCGGCTGGTGGGATCCAGCTCCTTGCCCTTGGACCACACCAGATACCCGGTAGGCAGGGTGTCGGCCAGCGACACGGAGCACAGCAACAACGCGTTTACCAGAGACACGGCTCTCAGCATCGTGTTCAGTGTAGAGAGTCGAGCCCCACCACGCAACAGCGGTTGAAACAACACGACGGGGGGATACGCACGGCGGGGGCTCCTGGCTGGCGCGACTCTAGCACGTTCATCGGACGGTCGGCCTCGGAGCAGTGTATAGTGGGGCATGTCGTCCGGCGGTCTCGATCGCCCACAGATCGGTCAGGTGCTCCACGAGACCTACACGCTCGAACGCGTGATCGGCCAGGGTGGCGTGGGCGTGGTCTACGAGGCGTCCCACCGCCGGCTGAGCCGGCGCTTCGCGGTGAAGGTGCTGCAGCCCGCGGCGGCGGCCGAGACCGAGGGGCTGGAGCGATTTCGGCGCGAGGCCGAGGTCACGAGCAAGCTCGGGCACCCCAACATCATCGAGATCGTCGACTTCAACATCACACCGCACGGTGACTCCTACCTCGTGATGGAGCTGCTGCGGGGTGAGAGCCTACAGACCCGGCTGGATCGGGTGGGCGCGCTGGCCCTGGAGCAGGTGGCGTCGATCCTGAAGCAGATCGCGTCGGCGCTGCAGGCGGCCCACGACCAGGGCATCATCCACCGCGATCTCAAGCCCGAGAACATCTTCCTGTGCCAGCTCCCGGACCGCGACGACCACGTGAAGGTACTGGACTTCGGCATGTCGAAGATGGTCGGGCTGCCCCGGTTGACCCGCACGAACACGATCCTCGGCACGCCGTTCTACATGTCGCCCGAGCAGGCCGAGGGCCGCTCCGTCGCCACTGACGTGGGCGCCGACCAGTTCTCCCTCGGCGTGATGCTCTACACCATGCTCTGTGGCCGCGTCCCGTTCGCGGGCGGCACGGTGGACGAGGTCCTGCGTCAGGTGGCGCACGACGACCCGCCGCCGATGCAGAACGTGCCGCCGGGGGTGGAGCGCGCGGTGGCCCGCGCCATGGCCAAGCGCACCGCGGACCGCTTTCCGTCGGTGAGTCAGCTGTCCATCGCGTTCCACCAGGCGTGGCGTGGCGACTCGGCGCCGGAGCAGGGCGAGGAGCTGGAGGCGCTGCGAACCGAGCCCGAGGGCCTGCCGGCGCTGGAGCTGATGCGCACCGAGCTGGCGACCTCCTCAAAGCAAGACGATCTGGGCGTGACCGAGCCGGCTCTGGGCGTGACCGAGCCGGCTCTGGGCGTGACCGAGCCACCCGCCATCGCGATCCCGGCGGCGGTCACCGGGGCGTCCACCAGGCCCTACGCGGCCGGGGTGGAGCTGGACCCACCGCCACCGCGCCGACGGGTGTGGTTCGTCGCTGCAGTGGTTGGCGTCGCCATCGCCGCCGTCGCCGCGCTGGTGCTGTGGCCGCGGGGACCGGTCCCACCCCAACCGAGCCGCGCCGGTGGGGACCTGGGGAGCACGGTGTCGACGCCAGCGGACAGCGCCGCGGACCAGGCGTCGCGTTCGGACAGCACCCTGGCCCCCGACAGCAGGGCCCCCGACAGCGCCGTCGTCCCGGATGCGAGGTCGAGGACCAGACCCGGTCATCGGGCGACGAAACAACCGCGGCCAGAGCCCGTCCCACCTTCGGTCTCCGCACCGGGCCACCTTCGGGTCGCAACCACCGCCGGCGGCAAGCCGCTGCGGATGACCAAGATCTACATCGACGGCGAGCTCAAGGGGCTGACGCCTCGCCGGTTCACGATGCCGGCCGGGCGCTACAAGCTTGAGCTCGTCCACGCTGGCTACCGCTCCGTGGTGCGGCAGGTGACCGTTCAGGGCGACCAGACCACCCCGGTCATCGTGGAGTTGACAACACGGGGCAGCGAGTAGGAAATGCAAGGATGATGCGTCATCGTGTCCGTCTCTGTCTGGTGGGGGTTCTTCTGAGTACGGCGCCCGCGGCGGCCCAGACCGCCGCGGAGCTGCTGAACAAGGGACAGGATCTGTACGGGCTGGCCGACTTCGAGGGATCGTTGTCGGTCCTCGACCGCGCGCTCCGGGCCACGACGAACGACCGCCTGCTGGGGCTGATCCACATGTACCGCGGCCTCAACGACGGTGAGCTCGAGCGCATGGACCAGGCTCGCGCCGCCTTCACCCTGGCCCTTGGACACGATCCCGACGCCTGTCCCGACGCGGCGCGGTTCAAGTCCCACCTGGTGAACCTGTGCCAGCAGGTGCGGCGATCCATGACCGGGACGCTGGTCGTGACGGCCAGCCGTGCTGGCACACCGGGCTCCGGGGCGAGAAGGGAAGGCGCGCGGGTCATGCTCGACGACAGCCCGGTGGGAAGGACCCCGTTCCGCGACACGGTGCCCATCGGATCGCATCGGGTCCTGGTGCAGCAGCCGGACGGTACGTGGGTCCGGAACAAGACCACCGTCAGGGCCAACCGGGAGACCCTGGTGCAGGTGCAGCTGACCCCCGCACCAGCGGTCGCGCCCCCCGCCGAACCCACACCGGCGCGACGCCGGCTGTGGACTTGGGTCGCCGCGGGGGGGGCAGCGGCAGCGGTCATCGCCGCCACCTCCGTGTGGATCGCCGCGGACCGAGACTACGATACGTGGAACGAGACCCCCGACACCGACGGAGATCGGCTCGACGAGCTGGAACGCGCCGTCAAGCGCAAGGAGATCGCGGCCTGGACCCTGTTCGGTTTGGCCGGGGCCGCCGCCGTGACCTCGGCGGTGCTGTTCTTCCTCGAGGGTCGTCCGGCAGAGCGACGGGCGGCCCGGTCTGGCTCCCTGGTCGTGGGCCCCACCGGGGCCATGCTGCGCGTCGACTTCTGACGATGTGGACTCAATCCAATGGCACCGTGACCACGTTCGCCGGCGACACGGCCGGGCTTGTGGAGGGATCGCTGTCCACGGCGCGGTTCGACCACCCCGCCTCGCTGACGGACGATCTACGTCGCCGACCGGTGGAACAACCGCGTGCGGGCCATCGCCAGCGGCCTGGTCTCCACCGTGGCGGGCTCGGGCGTGGCGGGCCATCAGGACGGACCGGTGGGCGAGGCCCGGTTCAGCAGCCCGAGCGACGTGGCCGTGGACGGCAGCGGCACGATCTACGTCGCCGACACCAACAACCACTGCATCCGCACGATCCACGGCGACATGGAGCAGGAGCCGCTGGCCGGACAGCCCGCGATCCCGGGGCTCCAGGACGGGCCAGCCACCGCGGCGAAGCTCCAGGGCCCCATGGGCGTGACACTGGACAGCGCGGGCGATGTCTTCGTGGCGGACACGGGCAACGACTTCATCCGGGTCATCCGGCAGTAGGCTCGCCCATGTACCGTATGCTCGTCCTGATCGCGTGTGGTGCGGTGATGCTGGCCTGTCCCCACGACTTTGCGCGAACACGCGATGCGGCCGTGGATCGGACGCCCGGCGACACCGTCGCGGATCGAGCCGTCGACCATCGACGGCACCTCAGGCTGCGCGATGGCCAGGTCGACACCATCGGAGGGCCCCAGGTCGAGACCGTGCCCGTCGTGCTGGCCACCCCACGGGACGTGGTCCTGAGCGCTGCTGGCGCGATCTACACCGTCAACGACGCTCGCCTCACCACCATCGTCGGCACCACGGTCACCCATGTGGGGACGAAGGACGGCTCACAGGATGGCCCCCTGGACCAGGCCACGTTCTACAGCCCGGAAGGACTGGCGCTGGACGACAAGGGTCAGGTCTTCGTCGCCGATACCTACAACAACCGCATCCGCCTGGTATCTGACAACGCGGTCAGCACCCTGGCCGGCAGCGGCGTTCGGGGCTACCTCGACGGGCCGGCCGCCTCCGCCCGGTTTGACTACCCCGTCGGCGTGGTCGTGGACCCCACGGGCGTGGTCTACGTCGCGGACACCGGCAGCAGTTGCATCCGCCGCATCGCACACGGGACAGTGGACACGCTGGCCGGCGCCTGCGGTGTTCATGAGTTCAACGACGGAGCGGCGCGCACTGCACTCTTCTACTACCCACGCGGTCTGGCCCTGGATCGGGCCGGATCCCTGTACATCGCGGACCAGTCGAACCACCGCATCCGGGTCCTGCACAAGGGCCGGGTCACCACGTTCGCGGGAGGCGTCAGGGGATACCTGGACAGCTCGACGGATCACGCCCGGTTCGACCATCCCGGCGACGTGGCGGTGGACGACGCGGGGGCGGTCTACGTTGCCGACACATACAACTGCACGATTCGAGTGATCGCCGGCGGGGCCGTCACGACCCTGGCCGGCGTCGCCGGAATCTGCGGCTACAGGGACGGTCCGGCGCTCCAGGCCTGGTTCAACTACCCCTACGGGGTGGCGGTGGATGCCGCGGGCACGGTCTACGTGGCGGACACCTCGAACAACCACATCCGGATTATCCGCCGCTGATCAGCGCCGCCCCAGCTCCTGCAGTAGCCGGCGGTTCCCGTCCACCTCGGCGAGGTACAGCGCGAACCGGATGTCGAGGCAGATGCTGCGCTGCTCCTGCTGCAGGTACTGCCAGTCGCTGAGGATCGACTCCGGCGTGCCGTCGAACAGGAGCCCCACCAGGCGGCCGTGGTCGTCCAGCACCGGGCTGCCGGAGTTGCCGCCGGTGGTGTCCAGCGTGGAGGTGAAGTTGACCGGGACGTCCTTGATCAGCCCGTCCCACATGGGGCTCGACCTCCGGCGGGCCGCCGCCTTTTTCAGACTGACTGGCACCTCGAACGGAAACGTCCCGCGGTCCTTGGCCAGCAGCTCGGTGAGGGAGGTGAGGTATCGGAAGTCCTTGCCGCTGTCCGAGGCGTGGTAGTCCGCGACGCTGCCGTAGCTCAGGCGCACGGTGAAGTTCGCGTCGGGGTAGGCGGGGTGCAGGATCTCTTCGACCCACGCCGGGTGCAGCACGGTCTCGAGGTACTGCTCCACGAGCTTGTAGGGGCCCTCCCGCAGCGCGTGGTGCTCACGCTCCACGTCCCGCGCCAGGCGCAGCAACGGATCGTCGAAGCGCTGCAGCTGCGCCGCGGACATCCCCAGCAGACGGGTCCGCAGCGCCCTGGCCCGCTGCACGGACTCCGGCCTGTCGTCGTGGGCCACGAGCCGGGTGCCGTCGTACACCATCTGCACCGCGAGCTGCAGCGGGTCTCCGCCCTCGACGCCGACCCGACCCGCGGCCCGGGCCCGCCGGCGCGCCTGTTCGCCGCGGCTCCAGGCCAGCAGCCGACGCGTGGCGCCGAGCCCGGGGTCCTGGCGCAGGAAGAACAGCAGCAGCGCCTGCTCCGCCTCGAGGTTGATCTCCTGCTCCAGCCGGTCCGAGGACTCCTGCAGGCGGTAGATGTTCTTGTCCTTGAACGGCTCGTCCTTGCGCAGGGTGTCGGGCCGGGCCTTCTCACGCCCCCAGCGCACGATGTCGTGGGCCAGACGCATGGAGGGGCAGGCCCAGCTGCTGAGCCGCCGCAGCGCCAACAGCCGGGCGTGGAACGTGCGGTAGCGCCGAAACACCTTGCCCATCTCGGCGTCCAGGTGCGCCATGCGCTGCTGCCCGCGCGGCGGCAGCGACTGCCGCAGCGCCTGCTCCGCCTCCACCTTGCGCTGCAGCGTGTTCCAGCGCTTCAGCCCCTGCTGGCTCATCTGGTAGTACTTCACCGCGTTCTGCAGCCCGGCCTCGAGCGAGGCGTACTTGCGACGAATGTCCTCGCTGGCGCTCATCTTCGGCTCCAGCACCTTGATCAGCCCGTCGATCAGCGTGATCGCCGCCGGCAGCTGGTCCTCGGCATAGAACCGCACGGCGTGGGCGCTGGCGTGACGCGAGGTCCGGCCGGGAAACCCGATCACCTCCACCAGCGCGCCCCGCCGCACGCCGCGCGTCGAGAGCTTCAGGTGCACCGGGGTGGCCAGCGGTACGTTGTCCACGGCGTGGGGCGCACCGGAACCGCTGGCGCTGACATAGGCGCGCAGGAAGGCGAAGTCCGCCGTGTGCCGCGGGTAGATCCAGTTGTCCACGTCGCCGCCAAACTTGCCCAGCGACCGGGGCGGGGCGTAGACCAGACGCACGTCGCGGATCCGGCGATACACGCTGAGCAGGTAGCCCACGCCGCCGTCCAGCGCCGCCACCTCGCAGATGTGCGCGCCGTCCTTCTCGCACTCGGCCGCCAGCCGGGCGCGCTGCAGGCGGATGGCCTCGAACCGGGCGCTCCAGCTCATCGTCGGCTTGACCACCGACAGCACCTGCTGCTTCACGTCACGCACCTGCTCCACCACCAGCATGTCGTAGCCCGGACAGGGCAGCTCCTCGCCCGCGGTGCGCGCCTGGTGTCCCCGGTCCAGGAGTCCCAGGTGCTCCTTGCGTGCGCCCAGCATGGCGATGCAGCGGTAGGCCACGTGGTGGTTGGTCACCACCAGCCCGCGCGGCGAGACGAAGCTCCCCGTGCCGCCGCTCGCCACCTGGACCACCGCCCGGGACAACCGCAGCAGCTCGTCGGGCTGGATCTTCAGCCCGCTGCGCTGCAAGCGCTGCACCGGCAGCTGGTGCAGCAGATACATCCCCTCGGCCGCCTGGACCGCGGGGGCGACGAGCATACACAGTACGAGACTTCGAAGCCCCATGGTTTCCTCCCTCGGGCGCGTGGTCGCGCTCCATGACGTGCAGTGATATGGTGAATCGGTTCGATTGTCGAGCCGTCCAACGACCATGGAGCAAGCGATGAAGACCGTGCTATCGAGTCTGCTGATGCTGGCGCTGCTCACCCCGGCGCCGGTCCAGGCGCAGAAGATCAAGGACACCATCGAGGTCACGGCCAAGCTGGTGAAGATCCCGGGGAAGCTCCCGCCGGACGAGCTGTACGACTACGCCTATGTCATGCAGTACCAGGTGCTGGGCGGCAAGCTGGACCGTCAGATGCTGTACGTGGCGCACTACAAGCCGCGCCAGCCGCGGAGCAAGATCAAGGACAAGATGAAGCAGTACGTCGCTGGCTCGCTGATGCGCTTCACCGAGGGCGAGCTGCACAAGATGCTGCTGGCGCCGAAGATCAAGAAGGTGTGGAAGGGCGCCGTGGTGGACGAGTTCTTCGCCACGGATCGAAAGAGCCCGCGCCACTTCTGCCTCAGGGTCGATCCGGCGCGGAAGTAGGCCGACCCGCCTCTCGACGCAGCAGCCGCAGGTTGCGCTCCAGATCCGGCAGCGCCGGGTTGGCCGCCTGCGCCGCGCGGTAGGCCTGCTCGGCCTCGGACAGGCGCCCCAGGCGATACAGGGTCAGCGCCATGTTGGCCTGCGCCTCGGCGAAGCGCGGCAGCACGGCCACCACCTGGCGGTAGTGCTCCAGCGCCCCGCGAAACCGCTGGTGGTCGCGCAGATCGTTGGCCAGGTTGTAGCGCAAGACGGCCAGCGTCTGGTCCACCGAGAGCTCGGTCTCGAGGTACAGCGGATTGCCTGGCGGCACGGCGTAGCGCTGGACATACCAGGAGCGGGGCATGCTCCGCCCCTGCTTGAGCAGCTCCACCAGGCGGCCCGCTGTACCGCGGGTCTTGACCAGCATGTGCTGTGGCACGAGCACTCCCGCCAGGGGCAGATTCAGCCGTTCTCCCAGCGCCAGGTACAGCCCGGACAGGCCGATGCAGCTGCCCCGGCGACGATCCAGCACCTGATGCAGCAGCGCCGACTGCAGCGACAGATCGTGCGCGTCGCCCGCGAAGCCGTGCCGCGCGAACAGCACCTCGTTCATCGCCTCCACCGGGCGTTTCGTGTGGAGCAGGTCGCGCACCTCGCGCGCCAGCCGATCCAGCCGCTGCAGGGTGTCGGCCTCGGGTGGCGGCGGCTGTGCCATCCGCTCCTGGGCCGCCTCGCGGGCCAGCGCCAGCAGCCCGCGCACCATGGGCCCGGGCTGCTCCTGGGGGCAGGTGCAGCCCGCGAGCAACAGCGCGAGCCACACGGGAAAGCGCTGCCTCACTTGCCCTGACCGGCCTGCCTGAGCGGGGCCCAGTCGTCCCAGTAGTTGAAGAAGTCCCGGGCCGCGAAGAGCCAGATCACCAGCCGCATGTTGCGCAGCACCTTCTCGTCCCGGGACAGCAGCGTGTTCCGTACGTTGGGGCCACCGCCATAGCTCATCACCAGGTCCACCGGGTACTGGATCTTCTGCGCGATGTGGGCCGAGACCCCGGCGGAGCCGCAATCGGTGCGCTGGTACACGCCGGTGAAGCTGTCCCCCAGCACGACGATGGGCGAGGCCGCGTCGTCCTCGAACAGCTTTCCGTCGGGCGTCAGCACCTGCTGCGCCAGCAGCCGCTGCGGGCGATACCGGCGCTGCTCGCCGTCAGCCAGCCGCGAGACCAGATCGCCCTGACGGCGAAAGCTGGTGGGCTTCAACGTGTAGCGCACCGGCGTCTTCGCCAGCTCGGCGTACCAGGCGTAGCGGCGGATGCGCTGCGCCACGAGCTCCGCCGCCTGGCGCAGGCCGGCGTCGGTCCAGTGGGTGTCCTGCGGCTGGTACAGCTCCTGCTTCGTCTTCGCTCCGCGTGCGGTCACATCTTGCGCGCTCCGCTTCGCACGCGAGCGCGGCTCCCCCGCTCCGCGCGCGGCCAGGTATGCGGGCAACAGGTCCACCACCTCCACCCCGGCGCGGTTCAGCTCCAGCAGGAACTTCCGACCCTCGGGGTGGATCATCGGCAGCGGTCCGGCGGGGAGCTTGACCCCGGCGACCCGGTCGGGGAACACCTCGGCCTTGGTCGGGACCGGCACCAGCAGAAAGTCCACGCCAAGACCCCGCAGGTAGTCCTTGAACTCGACGATGGCCGCCAGCGGGTTCTTGCCCGACGGCTGCGCCTGAATCGGGCCCCCCACCACATACTCCAGCGAGCGACGGTAGAACAGGAACCCCTTGTGCCCGATGAGCGCCTTGAGCCCCGCGTCGCGCCGGGCGAGCCCGGCCTTGATCGTGCGGTGCAACGGCGCGACCTCGGCGACCCACGCGCCCCAGCTCGCGCCGTGCTGCTTCAGCTCGGCCGCGATGGACTGTCGCAACGGCTCCAGCTCCACCGCCACCTTCGCAGCCTTGAGTCCCGCGACCGCCGGCCCCGCGCTGCTGGCTCGCGCGCCGTCCAGCGGCTCGACGCCCGGCACCACAAACACGTTGTACAGCGCCTGGCCCTGGGGCTTGCCCCGGATCACCAGCGTCGGGTTCTGCACCTGCAGGCCGCCTGCGCGGATCACATCCGGTTCCACCGCGGACAGCGGCCATCGGCGCTGCCCCTGCAGCTTGACCACGTCCGTGTTGTACGAGGGGTACCAGTACGAGGCGAGCTCGTTGGCCCAGGCATGCACCTGCGCCGTGGAGAGCACGCGCCCGACGTAGTCCTGCTCCACCCTCCGCACCAGCTGCTCGCGGGCCAGGTCCGGTTGCAGCTCGCCGTAGATCTCGGGGTACCCGTCACCGTCCTCGTCGGGCATCTGCTTGAACAGCCGGGCCCCGGGCTCGAACTCGATCTTGACCCACAGCCCGGTTCGCCCCGCCGAGCGGTGCAGGTAGAGCAGGGTGATCTGCTGCAGGAAGGCCCCGGGCCGCCCGGGTAGTCCCCAGTGCTCGCCGCGCACGGCCACCCGCGCCTGCTCCAGACCCGCGGCGAGGTTCGCGTCCTGCCGCGCGAGGTAGTCGGTGAGCGGCGCGAAGGCCAGCGGGCGACGACGCTCCGCGTCGGTCAACGGCGTACCGTCGATGGAGGCCACGATACTGTCCCGGCGCACCACGCCGCCAAACGGCGTCGGCGGCACCACCGCCGCTCCGGGCTGCAGCTCCTGCCCCTCGAGCTGCCGGGTGACGATGTTCGCGTGGTACGCGGCCAGATCCAGGTTGGCCAGGGTCGGGCGCTGGACCCGGCGCACCAGCACCCGGGAGCTCTGGCGCTGATAGTCCCCCAGGGTGGTGACCTCGGCCGCCGTCACGGTTTGCCGCTGTCCCGAGCTCAGCTGCCACGGGAACCCGCCGCCGGGACAGCCACCGCACAACACGCCGACGAGCAGCAGGAGCGCTCTATGCACGTTCGCCTCCGTTGGCCTGGAAGCGGTCCGCCCGCTCCAGGCGATGATAGTGTCCAGTGACGTAGTTGAACATCACGCGCAACACCCGCAGTCCGTACGGCACCAGCTTGAGGTGCGAGACCTCGTCGCCGTAGTGCGTCGGGATCGGGTGCTCCCCCACCGCCAGACCCACCGCCCGGGCCGCGGCGATCATCTCCAGATCGAAGTCGAAGCTGTCGCTGAGGCGCAAAAACGGGACTCGCGTCAGCGCCCTGCGGCCGAACAGCACGTACCCGGAATGGTAGTCCGTCATCCGCAGCCCCAGCACACGGTTCTCCAGCGCGGTCAGCATCCGCCCGGCGACATACTTGTACACCGGCATGCCCCCCACGAGCGCGGTACCCCGGGCCATACGCGATCCCTGAAGCAGGTCCAGCTCCCGGCGCCGGAGCTCGGCGAGCAGGGTCGGGAGCTCCTCCGGCGCGTACTGTCCGTCGGCGTGGAGACAGGCCACGACGTCCACGTCCAGCTCCAGCAGCCGCCGCAGCCCGTGCTTCACCGCCCCGCCGTAGCCCACGTTGTGTGGCAGGTCCACCAGCTGCAGGCGGCTGTCGTCCGCCGCCAGCTCGCGGGCCACCTCGGAGGTGGCATCGCGACTGCCGTCGTTGACCACCACGATCCCGTGCAACGGCAACCCACGCGGAATGCGCCGCACCACCTTGGCCAGGGTTCGTTCGGCGTCGAACGCCGGGATCACCAGACCCAGCCTCACAGGCGATCCCGGTACCGCGCGACATAGTCGTCGACGATGGCGGGCAGCATCTGGGCCAGCGTGCGGATCGGCTGCCACTCCAGCAGCCGTCGGGCCCGTGCGATGTCCGGAATGCGATGCTGCGCGTCGTCGTATCCCGGGCCGTAGAACTGCTCCGCACTCACCGTGCGGCACGGCAGGTCGGGCGCGCCCCCGTGGCGCCGGGCGTAAACCGCGATCATCTGCCGCGCCAGCTCGGCGATGGTCACGTCGTTGTCCGGGTGGCCCAGGTTCAGGATCTCGCCCTGGCAGCGCCCGGGGCGCGCGAGGATGCGCAGCACCGCGTCGCACAGATCCTCCACCGCCATGAACGCCCGCCGCTGCTGGCCGCCCTGCACCAGCTGCAGCGGACGTTGCCGCAGCAGGGCCTCCATGAAGCAGGCCAGCACCCGCGGAATACCCGCGCCGTCCACGCCGGGGACGAAGTCCATCCGCGACCCGATGACGTTGAACGGACGGATGATCGTGCCCCGCAGCCCGTGGCGCCGTTCGGCCCACATCAGCCGCTCCAGCAACTGCTTGGCGCAGGCATAGGTCCAGCGCTCGAGCTGCACCGGCCCCAGCGCCAGCGGCGTGGACTCCTCGCTCATCGGTGCGTCGCTCAGCGGTCGACCGTAGACCTCGCAGGTGGAGAAGTGAATCAACCACTGCCCGCTGCGGGCGCAGCGATCCACCAGCGGAACCAGCTCGGTGAAGCTGGCATCGATCACCTGGCGCGGCCGCGTGTTGTACAGCGCGGGGTTGCACAGGGCGGTGAGGGACAGCACCGGGTCGGCTCCCTCCACCGCCCGTGCCAGCGCCGCGTGGTCCGTCACCGTGGCCTCGATCAGCTGCAGCCGCGGCGATCGAACCTCGAGCCGATCCAGGCAGCTGTCCAGCACCGAGATCCGCACGTCGGTGTGCTCCAGCAGCGCCTGCACCAGGTGCGAACCGAGAAACCCGGCCCCCCCGAGCAAACAGACGTGTCGCGCCATGACCGGCACCATAGCGCCAAGGCGCGGCGGACGGAAGAGGTCAGGGGCCGAGCTGTTCCAGCAGCCCCTCGATCCACACCTGATTCACCCGCAGCGCCAGCTCGAGGGGGGTGTTCCCGGTGGTCTCCACCGTCACGGCATGCCCGGCACCCAGTCGGTGCAGCAGATCGGTCACCGTCCCGTCGTGGCGCACGATGAATCCCTGCTCGTCGGTCTGCATCGGGCTGGCCTGGCCGGCGTCGATGGTCCGGCCGCTGGCCAGCGTGATGATCTGCCGCAGCCGGGCCACGATGGCCGCGTAGCGCGACAGGTCGCCGAAGGCGTAGTGGTAGGCCAGCGGAGCGTCCACCGGCGTGATGTGGTCCTGGTGCAGATCGACCGCGGCCACCACCCGGCGCAGCGGATCGGCGCGCAGCGCGCGATGCAGCGCCACCGTGGCCGCTGGCAGCTCCAGGCCCAGCCCGGGCGCCGACGACCAGTGCCAGCGCGTGAATCGCCGCCCGCTTCCGATGTCGTCCAACAGCGAGCCGTCGTCGAGCTCGTAGCGCAGAAAATCGTTGGTCCCACACGACCCGCCGTCCATCGGCCCGTGGCGCGTCCGGGCCTGGAACGCCGCGGGGTTGACCAGGGGGTAAACAATGAGCCCGATCCCGCGGTCGTGGGCCTGCTGCGCCATGGCGTGCAGCTGGCGCAGCAGCGTCAGCGGGCCGGCGATCTCGTCGCCGTGGATCCCCGCCACCAGCAGCATCAGCGGGCCCTGGCCGCGCGAGGCCAGCCGCGTCAGCGGGTATGGCTGACCCGCGATGGGCCGACGGGTCAGCTCCAGATCCGTCCGCTCCCGCACCGCGCGCTCCAGCGCCGCGAGGTATTGCGGCGCCGTGGGTTGACGGTCCTCGCCGGCGATCACTCGTGGATCACGATCATGCGTCGGATGATGAGGTCGCTCCGCTGCGCGATGAAGTCCCCGGGAAAGTCGAACCACAGCCGCTTGAAGGTGCGGAGCTTCAGCGCCCGTCGGTGGCCCAGGCTCGGGTCCTGCAGATAGATGTTCTCTTGACGGTGAGGAGCTTGGTCACCATGCTCGGCCTGCAGAATCTCGAGCTCCAGATCGGCCAGGGCGTTGCTGATGATCGTCCGCATCGCCCGGCTGTCGTCGACAGTCAGCACCCGTTTCATGCCATCCTCCGTTGGGCTGGCCTGGGAGGCCGCTCTTCCCCCTGGCTTGTTTCCCAATCGGATCTATTGAGCGAGACTTGAAGGACTTTTTCAGTGGCAGTGCAATTGGTTGAATGCCTTATTCCTGACAGAATTGGTGGCGGGCCGTCATGAGCCGTGGTACCAGGCACTCCGATGTCCCACGTTTCGCCACCCCCGATGCCCGTGCTGGTGACCGGCGGCGCCGGCGAGATCGGCTCGCGGCTCGTGCGGCAACTGGTGCGGGCAGGCCACACGGTGCGCGCCCTGGCGCTACCCGACGACCCGGGCCTGGACCGCCTGCGCGACGTGCCCTGCGATCTCGTCCTCGGTGACATCACCCGGCCCGAGACGCTCGGCAGCGCATTCGACGGGGTCCACACGGTCTATCACCTGGCTGCCGTGCTGCTGGTGGAGCGGGCCGACCTCTTCGTGCGGGTCAACGTCGAGGGCACCCGCAACGTGGTGCACGCCGCGCGCGCCGCGGGGGTCCAGCACCTGATCCACGTGTCCAGCGCCTCCGTGGTCTACCCCCGCAGCACCCCCTACTCCCGGTCGAAGCGGGACGGCGAGCAGATCGTACGTGAGGGTGGTGTGCCCTGCACCATCGTGCGGCCCACGCTGGTCTATGACGGCGACGGCGGCCTGGAGTTCAAGACCTTCGCCGAGTTCGTCACGCGCTGGCCCATCGTGCCGCTGGTGGGGCAGGGTCGGGCGCTGAAGAACCCGGTGCACGCCGACGATCTGATCCGTGGTCTGCTCGCCATCTGTGGCAACCCCCGTGCGCCGGGGCGGCTGTACAACCTGTGCGGGGGCGAGCCGCTCAGCGTGCGCCAGATGGCGCGCCTGGTGCTGGAGCAGCACGGCCTGCGGCGGCCGATGCTGCCGGTCCCGCTGCCGCTGGTGCACGTGATGGCGATGATCGTGGGTCGCCTGCAGCGGCGCCCGATGCTGATGGAACACACCCTGGCCGGCTTGACCCAGGATGCCGACCTGGACCCCTCCTCGGCCAGGGCCGATCTGGGCTACAATCCGGTGGGCATGCGCCAGGGGATCCGGCGCCCCCCCACACCACAGGAAGCGGGACGATGAGCTCATTACACACGCCATGCACGCTGCTTCTGGCTCTGGTGACCGCCTGCTCCGGAATCGGCCAGCCACCTCGCGGGGACGAACAGGCGCTGAGCAGCGACGAGAAGGCTGCCATCGCCCGGGTTCGCGGACAGATCGACGGCTGGATCACCTGGTCCAGCTCGCGGCTGGGTAACCACGACATCTTCGTGATGAAGACCGACGGCACCGCGGCCAAACAGCTGACCCGGGGCGAGCACGTCGACTGGTACCCACGGTTCGACCCGGCCGGCAAGCGCATCCTGTTCATCCGCAGCAAGGTGGCGGGCTGGGTCTCGGAGAAGGACGCCAACCGGCCCGAGAAGTGGGACCAGTACACCATTCCGCTCCAGGGCGGCACCCCGACGAAGGTGGCCGAGAACGCCAGCTGGGGCATCTGGATCGGGCCGGACAAGATCCTGCTCGCGCGTCAGACCAAGATCTTTACCCGGGATCTGACCTCGGGCACGGAGCAGCTACTGGTAGACAGCGCCCAGGTCCCGGCGCTGGGCGGCGCCGACCTGCAGAACCCCCACCTCTCCCCCGACGAGAAGTACCTCGCCCTCACCCTGCGCGGGGCCATGCGCGAGACGGGGATCTACGACATCGAGCACAAGACCTGGGCCAGGACCGGCGCCGGCTGCCAGATCAACTGGTTTCCCGCCGGCGATCGGATCCTGTGGGTCAACCCCTCCGGCAACGGTGGCAGCGAGACCTTCAGCGTGCCGATCAAGGACGGCAAGCCCACCGGGGACCTGTCGTACGACAAAATGCGCTTCATCGACATCCCTGGACGTCAGTCCCACGAGTACTTCCCCCAGCTCGATCGCGGCGGAAAGTGGCTGGTGTGGGCCGCCACCCGGCGGGGCCACGATCATGACATCGCGGACTACGACATCTTCATCTGGAACGTGGGCTCTGCGCCGGACCACGCGGCGCGGCTGACGTTTCACACGGCCAACGATCGCTGGCCCGATATCTACATTCCCGCCCAATAGCGGTATCATCGCCCCATGCGCAACCTTGGGGAGCCAGTTCGGAGCGTGGCGCGGAGCACGCCTGTGGGCGTGTGCACAAGGCGGGAGAGCCAGCCCGAAGCGCGGAGTGGAGCACGCCCGTGGGCGTGCGCCCTTCGGGTCAGCCTGTTGCTGTCGTTACTCGGCCTGTGTGGCCTGGCGCTGTATCCCGTGGCCGACGGCTGGCGGGGTGCGGATGCCCAACCCGCGCCCCCATCGGGCTCGACCCACCTGGCGCTGGAGCTGGTCACGGGCCTGCGTTGTGCGCCGACGCTGCAGGGCTGGGGCAACATCGGCGGATGCGGCGCCGGCGGGGGCAGCGCCAGCGGTGGCACCGGCGCCAAGTGGATTGGCCGTGGCGTGAGTGGCGGCTACGTCGACCTGCAGCTGCTCGCGTCCCAGGCCTATTCCCACGACAACTACTTCAGCACGTTCAACACGCGCATCGGCACCGGAGTGTTGCCCAAGTGGAACTTCGGCGTCAACGTGCCGATCCTGTACAAGGCGGGGCAGGTGGACGTGCTGGGTCAGAGCAGCACGGCCAACATCGCCGGGTTTGGCGACGTGAGCGTGGAGGTCACACGCAAGCTGGGGATCACCAACGCCAGCCTGCTGACCCTGATCGTCAACGCCCCCACCGGCGCCCACGATGCGGTGCGCGAGGGGATCGTGCTGCCGCAGCACCTGCAGCTCGGAAGCGGGGTGCTGGGGGTCAGCGCCCAGTTCGAGCACACCCTCGACCGCGACTGGGGGCTGATGATCTTCGGCGGAACGGCGGGGTACAACGGCTGGGAGAACAGCATCGACGACTGGCGCGCTCCCACGGCCACGGCCTATGGGCACGTGGGCTACATCCGCGGTCCGCTGGTGCCGGCGGCGGGCCTGACGCTGTTCGCCAAGCCGCTCCACGACCGGGAGCGCGGCGACGACCGCCTCGATGACAACGACCCGCTGTTCATGGTGGTCCCCAGCCTGTCGCTGGAGTGGTCCGTCGACTGGCTCGCGCTGCTGCTGTACGCCAACGCCTCGCTGTCCTACAACGGATTCGAGAGCGTCTCCGTCTCGCTGGGGTTCTCCACGTCGCTGTTCTGAACCGGGAGATCCACCCGAAACGTCGTGCCCTGCCCCGGACTGCTCTCCACCGCCAGAAGCCCTCGATGCTGCTGAACGATGCCGAACGCCACCGACAACCCGAGCCCGGTGCCGCGGTCCGATCCCTTGGTGGTGAAGTAGGGCTCGAACACCCGGTCCCGTGTCTGGGGGTCCATCCCCACGCCGGTGTCATGCACCAGGATGCGAACATGCCGGGGCTCTCGATCCATGGACACCGGACGCGTCGTGATCGTGATCCGTCCGCCGTCGGGCATCGCATCCCGGGCGTTGAGCACCAGGTTCATCAACACCTGCTCGAGCTGCGTCGGATCGCCCTGCACCTGCCCCACCTGTGGATCCAGCTCCAGCAGCAGCTCCACCGTGGGGCCCACGGCCCGGCTGGCCAGCGACTGCAGGTCACGGATCAGATCGTTCACGGCCACCGGCACGAGCTGCAGCGACTGACGCCGCCCGAAGGCCATCAGCTTGCGCGTGAGGCTCGTGCCCCGGGCCACCACCTCTCGCACGTCCTCGAGGCTCTCCCGCATCTCCCCGTCGGGCGCCAGCGGCTGCATCACGTCGCAGCAGGTGCCGATCACCGACAGCAGGTTGTTGATGTCGTGGCCCAGGCCGCTGGCCATGCGCCCGATGGCCTCCATCTTCTGTGACCAGACCAGCTGCTGCTGCAGCTGGTGCATCTCGGTCAGGTCGCGCGAGACGATGCACATCACCTCCCGGTCCCCGCCGGTGATGAGCGAGGCGCTGACCAGCATCTCGGCGATGCTGCCGTCGCGCTTGCGGTACGAGCGCTGGCCCAGGAAGTGCCGCCCCTGCACCACGAGCTGGATGTTGCGGTCGATGCTCGGCCAGTCGGCGGCGATGAAATCATACGCCGTCAGCTCACGCAGCTCCGATTCCTCGTAGCCCAGCAGCCGGCAGAAGGCGGGGTTGGCGTGGATGATCCGGCGCGAGTCCACATCCACCAGGATGATGCAGTCCTGTGTCTGCTCGATCACGGCCCGCCATCGCTGCTGCTCCTGCTGCAGCCGCGCCTCCGCCCGGGAGCGCTGCGCCACCTCGTCCTGCAGCGCGTGGATCACCTGCTGCAGCTCCGCCGTTCGATCCGCGACTCGACGCTCGAGCTGCTCGCGGGCCTCCTGCAGCTCCCGCGCCGCCTGCTTGCGCTGCGTGATATCCCGGGCGATGACGAGGATCACGTCCTCCCCGTGATGCAGCAGCCGGTGGGCCCGCAGCTCCACCTCGAACTGCCGGCCCTCCCGGTGCAGCAGCCCCAGCTCGACACAACCGATCCGTTCTCCCGCCAGGACCCGCTCCATCAGCGCCTCGGCGAGCTCACGCTGCTCGGCGACGACCAGGTTCACGGCCGGCCCCTGCAGCTCGGCGCGCCTGTACCCCGTGAGCTTCTCGGCCACGTGGTTCCCGTCGATCAGATGATGTCGGGGGTCGATCAGGAAGAAGGCGTCGGGCGCGAACTCGAACAACAGGTTGATGTCCCCTGTCATCAGGGGATCCACGCTGTTGCTGTACGGGGGAGAGTCGCTCATTCGGGCGGGCCGGATTTTAGCACGGCGGGGGGAGGATCTGCTCGGGGTCAGAACACGCTAGCGGTGCTGCAGAAGGAACTGTCGCAGCGCCTGCAGCGACCGGTCCTGAACCTTCAGTCCATCCGGGCCCCGGGTCACGAAGAACCCCTGGCGGGTCCAGGTGGTCGCTCCCTCCAGGACGTTGCTCCCGGGGCGGTAGCTCAGCATCGCGCGGTGGCCCTGCCACAGCAGCTGCTCGGAGGTGCTCCCGAACGCGCGCTTCAGCACGCTCTGGATCAACGGGTCCTGCTGCTTGAGCAGGCGCTCCCGCACGCGGAACCGGCCGATCTCGGCGGCCAGGGTCTGGCGCACCGTGTTCCTGCTGGTCCCCGGCGCATGGGTCTGGATCAGCTGGCCCAGGCGCGCCTGGTCCGTGGCCGACAGCTTGCCGTCCCGCCCGAGGAGGAAGCCCTCCTGACGCAGCCCACGGCTGACCCCGATCACCCCCCGGCCGGGCCGGACCCAGACCGCGAAGTTGCCCCGATCGATGAGCGTCACGTTCTGGTCCGCCATCCGGGTCCGGGCCAGACGGTTGACGTTGCGCTGGATCGCGGTCACCGGGGTCTTGCCCCGGGCCGGCAGCGCCAACAGAATGGCTCCCAACACCATCGCGGTGCTCAGCATCCATCGGTGTATACGCATTCGATGTCTCCTGCTCACGCCCCGTTGCACGGGGTGTTCCATGGCTGACGCCTGGAATCCCGGCGCCTTTCACCCGGTGGCCTTTCCGATTATCGAAGTGGGCGGCCAGGGGGTTGGGCGAGGGCGACGCCCCAGGCGCGAGTGGGGTTCCGAGGCAAGCCCCTGCACAGCAGGGGCGCAGGCCAGGCGAGCGCCAGGGGCGTCGTCGGAGCCCAACCCATCACGGTGCTAGGGCGAGGTGATCTGCAGGTTGAACGTGCCGGCGGCAGAGGGCTGGTTGCGCGTGGCGTCCACGCAGATCGTGTAGATCCCGCTGGTCTGGGGCGTGAAGCTGCCGGTGGCCGTGTTCCCGCTGGTGGCACCGGCGATCAGGCCCGTGACGCCGGAGGAGCCGCAGTCAGCGTTGATCACGGTGAAGGTGCAGCTGTTGGTGAAGACGTAGAACCGGGCGTAGTCGTAGGACGGGGTGAAGCTGAAGCTGTAGGCCTTGCCCGCTGTCAGGTTGACCTGATAGTACAGCTGGCTGCCGATGAGGATGTTCTGCGTCGACAGGCTGCCGCAGTTGATCGCCGTCCCGAACTCGTTGGGCACAAAGCTCGTGTCCCCGTTGACCGTCACCGTGCCGCCCGGGGTCAGGTTGACCTGCTGCGGTGTCTGACACGCGGCGTTGGCGGGCACGGTGAACTTCTCCACCTCCAGGGTGAACACGCCGTAGTACACCGCGTTCTGGCTGTCCACCGCGATGAGGTAGGTCCCGGCCTGGGCCGGAGTGAAGGCGATGGTGCCGGTGCTGTTCGGGTTGACCGACGCGTAGTCCCCGCTCACGCCGCCCGAGCCGCAGGAGGCGTTGATCCCGGCCACGGTGCAGCCGCTGGTGGCGATGTAGTACCGCGCGAGATAGCCCGGCTTCAGCCGTACGAGGTAGGTCGTGTTCGCGGCCAGCGCCACCGAGTAGTACAGCTGAGGGCCGTCGAACGCCCCGCCGTAGTAGTTGCAGGTGATCTGGGTCCCGAACTCGTTGGCCATCCCGGTGGTGTCGCCGGTGACGGTGGCCTTGTTCCCGACGAAGGTCAACGCCTGGGCCTTGGCGCAGGTCCCGTTCTGGGCCGGGACGTACGCCTCGACGGTCAGGGTGAAGGGGCCGTCCTGCGTGGTGTACGGGCTGTCCACCGCCACGGTGAACGTGCCGCTGGCCCCGGGCTTGAACAGCAGGGTGGAGCTGGCGTTGGGGTTGATCGTGCCGCTCACCGCGCCGCTCACGCCCCCCGATCCACAGGAGGTGTTGATCGCCGCCGCCGTGCAGCTACCGGAGGCGACATACATCCGGGCGGCGAAGGTCGGGGTCAGGGTCAGCTTGTAGTTCTTGGTCGCGTCCATCGCGATGGAGTAGTAGACCTGGCTCCCGTCGAGGTTGGTGTTGGTGCCGCAGGTGATCTGCTGCCCGAACTCGTTGGCCGCGCCGTAGGTGTCCCCCGTCACCGTGACCTTGCCCCCCACCAGCTGCAGCGCCTGGGCCGTGGCGCACGTCGCGTTCTGGGGCGGGCTCCAGTCCTCGACGGTGAGCGTGAACAGCCCCGATGCCGTGGCCTGCCGGCTGTCCATGGCGATGGAGTAGGTCCCGCTCTGGGTCGGCTTGAACATCATCGTGTTCTCCTGCCCCGCGGTGGTGGCGCCGGAGTAGTCGCCGGTCACCCCGTTCGAGCCGCAGGCGGCGTTGATCGCCGGCGCCGTGCAGGTGGTGCCGAAGATGTAGACCCGAGAGTAGGTGAACTGCGGCACCCAGGTCACGCGATAGGTCTTCCCCGCGGTCATCGCCACCGTGTAGTACAGCTGCGGACCGTCCATCGTGTAGTTGTCGCCACAGGTGATCTGGGTCCCGAACTCGTTGGCCACGTTGACCGTCGTGCTCTTCACCGTCACCGATCCGCCCACGGGAACATTCAGCGTCGCGGCCGTGGCGCAGGTGGTGTTGGTGGGGAGCGTGAACTCGTCGATGGTGAGGGTGAAGGGGCCGTCGGCGTTGGCGCTGGTGGAGTCCACCGCGACGTAGAATGTGCCGGCGGTGGTGGGGGTGAACAGCAGCGAGCCGGTGGTGCCGTTCTGGATCGCGGGCGAGACATCGCCGGTGGCGCCGCCCGATCCGCAGTCGGTGTTGATCGGCGTCGCCCCGCAGGTGGTGAACAGGTACAGCCGGGCGTTGTTGAAGGCCGGGGTCAGCGTGACGAGGTAGGTCTGGTTCGCCTTCATCGGCAGCGAGTAGTACGCCTGGGCTCCCTGCATGATGCTGGTCAAGCCGCCGCCGCAGTTGACCGCCGTGCCGTACTCGTTGGCGAACGTGGTGGTGTCGCCCTTGACCGTCACCGTGCCGTTGACCAGCGTCAACGGCTGTGCGTTCTGGCACGCGTCGTTTTCGAGCAGTGGACCGTCGGGGGGCATCCCGTCCACCGGCTTCACGCCGTCGGTGAGCGGCATGCCGTCGACGATCGCGGGACCGTCCTTCTTCTGCGGACCGTCGAGCTTCACCGGCGCCTGGTCCAGGACCGGACCGTCGTGCCAGCCGGAATCCAGGACCGTGGCGTCGCGATTGCTACAGCCCGTGAACAACAGCACCAGCGTGATGGCACAGCTCAAGCCCTGTCTCATTGACGTCTCCGATGATGGTGAAGGAGCAATTATTGGCCCAACGGCACCCGGGGTCAATCGGGCCGGCCGAGATCAGACCTGCTGCAGGGCGTCGCGGTAGAAATCGTCGAGCAACTCGCGATACTTCTGCTCCACCACCTTGCGCTTGACCTTCAGGCTGGGGGTCAGCTCACCCGTCTCCACCGACAGGTCCCGGGGCAGGATGGCGAACTTCTTGATCGTCTCGTACCGCGCCAGCGTGGCGTTGAGCTGATCCACCGCCTCGGACACCATCTGCTTCACGCGCTCATGCTCCGTCAGCTGACCGTAGTCCACGCGATCCAGGCCGTTGTCGCTGGCCCACCTGGTGATCGACTCCTCGTCGACGGTGACCAGCGCGGTGCAGAAGTTGCGCCGGTCTCCGTGCACCAGCACCTGCCCGATGTAGGGGCACAGGGTCTTGAGCTTGCTCTCCAGCGCCTGCGGCGCGACGTACTTGCCGCCCGAGGTCTTGATCAGGTCCTTCTTGCGGTCGGTGATGGCCAGCATGCCGTCATCGTCCAGGATGCCGATGTCGCCGGTACGGAACCAGCCCTCGTCGTTCAGCACCTCGACGGTGAGCTCCGGTCGGTTGTGGTACCCGCGCATCACCCCCCGCCCCTTGACCAGCACCTCGCCGTCGAGGGGGTCGATCTTGGCCTGGGTCGCGCCGATGGGCAGCCCCACCGCGCCGAAGCGGTAACGGTCCAGTCGATTGACGAAGGTCCCGGCGCTGGTCTCGGTCAGGCCATAGCCCTCGAGGATCAGGATCCCCATCGCGTGGAAGAACTCGGCGATGTCCCGCGACAGTGGTGCGCTGCCGGAGATGAAGAACCGCACCTTGCCGCCGAACAGCGCCTGCAGCTTGCGGAACACCAGCTTGTGCGCGATGCCGCGCTTGAACGCGAGCCAGCCCGTGGGCTGCTTCCCCTGCAGCTGCAGCTGAGACACCTGGCGCCCGATACCCGTGGCCCAGGTGAAGATCTTGTACTTCAGACCGCCTCCCTGTCGCGCGCCGGTGATGACCTTGTTGTACACCTTCTCGAAGATGCGGGGCGCCGCCGCCATGAACGTCGGCTGCACCACGGCCAGGTTCTCCACCAGCTTCGGGATGCGCCCGTCCACCGTGGTGCGGAAGCCGACGTGGATCTGCATCGCCTCCAGCACCTTACCGAAGGAGTGGGACAGCGGCAGCCACAGATACTGATGGTCGTCGATGGTCACCAGCCCGGTCTGCGCCACACCCTCGCCCTCGAAGACCCAACAGTCGTGCACCAGCTCCACCCCCTTGGGCTGACCGGTGGTGCCCGAGGTGTAGATCAGCGTGGCCAGGTGCTGGGGCTCGATGGACCCCGTGACGCGATCGTACAGCTCCGGGTTCTGCGCGTCGTGCTCGCGGCCCATCTGCTCCAGCTCGGCCAGCGTGATGACCCAGCCGTCGTGTCCTCCCGGCCCGTCGAACACCACGACCTGCATCACGTCGGGCAGCTGTTCCCGGCACTCCAGCAGCTTCGCCACCTGCGTCTGGTCCTCGGCGAACACCACCCGGCTCTGAGAGTCACCCAGGATGAAGGCGCACTCTGTCGCGGTGTTGGAGGGGTAGACCGTGGTGGTCGCGCCGCCGGAGCACAGGATGCCCAGATCGGCCAGGATCCACTCGATGCGCGTGGAGCACAGGATGGCGCAGCGCTGCTCGAGCTCGATCCCCAGCTTCAACAGACCACAGGCCACGGCCCGGACCCGGGTGGCGGTCTCCTTCCAGGTCATCCAGCGCCACCCGTCACCCTCGGGAAACTGAAACGCTCGACGGTCAGGTGTCTCCCTGACCCGATGCAGGAACATGTCCGGTACGGAACGAAACCCCATGGCGGCACCTCCCAGTTCAGTTTGAGGAGCGGGTACTGTACCAGGGAGGCATGACCGGGCGCCAGGCTCAGCCGTTCACGTCGGGGCTCAGCCCTCGCAGCGCATGGTCAGCACCGGGCAGCCGGCGTATCGCACCACGCGCTGGGCCGTGCTGCCCAGCTTGACGTCCTGCGCCTCACCCCGGGTGCCCATCACGATCAGGTCGTAGCCCTCCGCCGCCACGTGCAAGATCGATGTGTGCGGGGCCCCCGACTCCAGGCGTCCGTGGACCTCGAAGCTCAACGTCCCCTCCACGTGCTCCAGGAGCTCCTTCATCGCCTGCCCCGCCTGGCTCTGCACGAACTCCCCCAGCGTCTCCTCCCGGCCCTGCAGCCGCGCGCCGGGATCGAGGTGGCGTAGCGGCTCCCACACGTGCAGCACGTCGATGGCCCTGGCCCCGAGGCGGGTGCCAAAGTGGATCGCGTACTCCAGCGCCAGCCGCGAGCACGCCGAGAAGTCCACCGGAACGAGGATCTTGTTGATCGCTATCACCGACAACCCTCCTTTGACCGTCCAGACGGGACAGTGTCTATCACACGATCAGTGCACCCAGCCCTGGGTCTCCGAATGCTCCTCGGGGTCGTAGCCGTGACTCAGCGCCACGAAGTAGGACGCCACCGGACCACCGTCGTCCTCCTCGAAGCACTCGAACACGAACTCCTGGTCCCGGGCCTCGCCCTGGACGTGGATGATCCGGCCTCGTGGAATCAGGATCTCGGCCACCAGTTGCTTGCCCCTCAGCGCCTGAACCAGCATCTCATCGTGCCCTTCCGGGTTCAGCTCCTCGGAGAAGGTCCAGTGGAAATCATCGTGGTCGAAGATCACGGTGTCCACCGTGCCAGCGCTGAGGACACAGTTGGGGTGGCCCTTGAGCCAGCTCCAGAACTCCTCAAACGAGAGCACGATGGGATCGGGCACGACGAGTTCCTCCTGCTGTACAGACAACGCCGCGACAGTACACCCCGTCCGGTCCCGTGCCAAGCCACGGCCAAGCCACGGCGGCTTCCGGTCGGACTGGACCTGATCTATCATCCGCGGACGAGGTGCCGATGACAACGGTCGAGAAGTACCAGGTCAAGGAACTGTACGCCGAGCTGCGGTCGAAGCTCGACCGCGACCCGCTGTTCACGGGCGACGTGGAGCACATGGACACGCTGCTGGTCGGCCTGCCCGACACCGTGGAGCAGCTGTTCGTCGAGACGCTCCACGACGCTGCCCAGTGCTACCGCTACGCCGCCGTGCTGCTGATGGCCGACCTGGTGCGGCGGTTCGCCCCGAGTCAGGCCTTCAACCTCGAGGGTCCGATGCGGGTGGCCAGCGGGGAGATGGTGTTCTTCGGCGGCGACCTCCACGTGGCGGGCCACCTGCGGCTGGACCACGGCGCGGTGCTGGTGGTGGCTGGCGATGTGGAGCTCGAGGGCAGCTTCATCGGGGGTGAGCACTCGGTGCTCGGGGTGTCCGGGACCATGACGGCACGCAACGCCATGACGCCGGGTGAGATGATGGTGGCCCAGCGCCTCGCCATTCGCGAGCTGGTCTATCTGTACCGCAATGACCACTCCTCACTGGCGCCCGCGGTTCGCTGCCGGCTGCTGGTGCAGAACGACGGCTTCAACACGTTGCGCAAGATCAGCGCCGAGACGCAGATCGACGAGCTGCTCACCGAGGAGCGACCGGAGCGCCTGCAACAGGTAGCCGTGCTGCTGGGACTGGACGCGGTGGAGAGCGTCGAGCAGCTGGAGTCCGCGCTGTGCCAGCGCCTGATCGATGGCGCCAACGGGGCCAGCTAGGTGGGCTCAGAACGTCGTTCCGAACACCAGGCGTCCACCCTGGCCGGCGGCGCCCGCTGTCAGGCTCCACGCGCGAGACGCTCGGTGGGACGGACGGGCCCGCTCCTGGTGGGACGGGCGGGTGAGGACGCCCTCGAGGAAGTAGATCGCCACCGTGCTCACGGCCAGCGCTCCGGTGATGACGAACATCGCGTTGGCCGCAGTGGCCTTGTCGCTGACGCGCTGCTCCAGCTCCTCGTACCGCGAAGGCGGCGTGCCGGAGTCCTTGTACTCCTGGTAGTCGCTGCTGGCCGACAGCCCGAGGCCCATGCCGATCACCCCGGCCACCACGGTGGCGCCGGCGGCGACCCAGGTCCAGCGTCGGCCCAGCAGCCAGCCCCGGGAGGGCGTGGAGCTGCGCTCCGTACGCCGGGCCGGCGCAGCGGCGGGCCTGGGCCGCACCTGCTGGACGGCTGGCGGGGGTAACGCGGTGGGGGGCGGTAGCGCGGTGGGGGGCGGTAGCGCGGTGGAGGCCGGGGGCGGGGGTGGGCGCAGGCTGACCTTGATCGTCTTGTGCTCGCCCGCCGCCAGCGTGGGCGTCAGCTCCACTCGCCGCGCGGGTGACTGGACCACGATGGTCACCGATCCGGGCTCGACATAGACCGACGCCGGCAACGGCGTGGTCCCCACGTCGCGGTTGTTGACCTGCACCTGTGCGTCCTTGACTCGACACTCGATGGTGATGCGACCCAGACGGGCGCGCAGCGCATCCAGCCGCTCCCGGGCGCGGCTCTGCAGCTTGCCGAACAGGTTCGGGTCGTTGAGCAGCTTCTCGTACAGCTCCGCCGCCTCGGGCGCGTTGTCCAGGCCCTCATAGGCCGCGGCGATCTCGATCTGGTTCTCGGCCCCGGGGAAGGTGCCCTGGGCCTTCATCAGCACGATCAGCGCCTCGCTGTGGTCGCCCTTCTTGAGCAGCGCCTGCCCCTGCTTGAGCAGCGCGGCGGCGCGCTGTTGCGGGGACTGGGCCCGGACCGGCGCGGGCCAGCAGACGAGCAACCCGAGCCCCACCACCAGACCCCGCCACCACCTTGGATCACTTCGTCGACGCATCGGACTCCTGCTCCTCCATCCGGGGGTAGAACCGGTCGGCCACCCGCACACCGCCCTGGGTCTCGAGCCCCTTGAAATCGCCCGCGGTGCCGTCGCTGCCGCTCCAGGTGACGCTGACCTCGTGCGCCGTGACGATGGCCGTGAAGTCAAAGGTCACGTCCTTGGTTGTCTTGTTGCACCACGGTAGCGGGCTGCTCACCGCCTGCTCCTTGGTGCAGGTGGTCTTCATCGTCAGCGTGCCCTCCCACGTCCCGGACAGGGGCGCGAAGCGGCCGTCGTAGGGCGATCCCTCGGCCGGCTGCTTGAGCGAGGCCGTGCCGCTGTAGCTCCTCGTGCACAGCCGCTCGACCCAGCACTCGGTGTTGGTCAGGTGCTCGTCAGCCAGCTCCACCCGGTTGAAGGTCACCTGTGTCTGCTCCACCGCGACGTCGACGCTCGTCCCCTCCGTGGGGCACGAGGCCGTGGCGCTGGTTGGTGTCACGGCCAGGGCGCAGGCGCTGGAGAGCTCGTACGTCCCCTCCAGCGGCGGATCGGGCCGAAACTCGAACGAGCAAGCCAGGCTCATGATGCCGACAGCGACGACGGATCCCAACCGGATGACGGTACCCATTCTGATCAGCAAACCCGCATCAGTTGCCCAGCGTCTGAACCGCGAGCAGCTCGATGTCCGTGGCCGTGGTCTTTCCGCTCCTGGTCGCCACGATCTTCATCGACCTCAGGTCCACCGCGACCTGGAACGGCAGGCTGATGGTCCCGCTGTTGGCGTACTTGTACAGCGCCTTGCTCGCATCCACCACCTGGGGGAAGTTGAGGTTGTACTGCTGCGCCACTTTCCACACGAAGTCCGGCGTGGCGGTCTCACCCTTGGAGGTGGTCTCGGTCATGGCGTTGACGATCAACACCCTGTCGTCGATGCCGGAGGCCGCGAGGTCTTTGCCGAGCTGACCCAGCTCGGAGGCGCATACCGTTCACCAGCCGGCCGAGGCGATGAGCCACAAGAACTGCTTCTTCCTCGCCGGACAGTAGGCGTCCCCTCGCCGGATCTCGGACAGCGACAGCGAGCCCACGCCGTGGTTCGTCGTGAGGTCCAGATCGACTGCCTTCTTGCAGTGGGTCTCGGGATCGAAGAACGCCTTGTCGAAGGCCAGATCGTCGATGACCTCGCCGACCTTCGTCCCGTAGGGCCCCGAGGGGTAGCTCTCGGTCTCGATCTTGTCCTTGGGCAGGACAGATGGGTCAGGCTCGTAGGCCTCCCAGTCTCCGGCGCCACCGCAGGCCGTCAGCAGGGGGACCAGCCACACCGCGATCCTTGTCTGCATCGGAGAAGGATAGGAGGCGAGGAAGGCGTTGTCCAGGATGGGTTAGGTTAGGCCTCCCGCCACTGCTCGTGGTCGGCCCGTGCTACATCATCGTGTTCTGTGGCACCGGGACCTGCTTCCGCCGGGATCCCGAGGCGATGGAACGCCAGGGCCAACGCCTCGCACACCGCCTGGGCCGCCGAGCCCCGAACACCCACCTCCACCCGCTCCTCGTCGAGGGTGGCCATGGTGACCACGGTGTCATCCCAGGAGGGCCCGGGCGGCAAGGTTGCCAGAACGGCCAAGAGGATGCGGCGTTCCGCGACCCGGAACACAGCTCGAGCGTCGTGGCGATGAAACAGCAACGTGGACGGAGTTTGCATGCTGGGATTTTCACCCCGCGGTGGGTGGCTTGCAAGGGTGACTCTGAGTTCTCCACAGATCCCACAGGGTTATCAACAGGGTCGGAGCATGGAAATCTTAGGTAATTTAATAAAAACGATTACATGCACAAACCCGGCGGATTCCGAGTCCAATGGACTCCGTGAGACAACTTACTCTGTATGCGCATGACTTACAGTTTCCCACAGATCCCACAGGTTTATCCACAGGGTCCAGGGATTCTTGAGGACTCCAAGTAATCTGCCATACCAAAATCATTGGCATGCCTGCATTGTATCGAGCCACCACCCAAGTAGAATACTCAGTTCGAGACCCAGCGTGACCCACGGCCAGCCAGATGACGTCCTTCAACCAGAGCGCGAGCTACAGCGTATTCTGATCTGTGGGCGGCTGGACGAGGCCGAGCATCTGCTGCAACGACTTCATGCCGATGGCGCGTCGGCGAAGGTACGATCCGACCAGGAAGCGCTGAGGTGGATCGTGGGCGGCATTCAGGCCGTGCTCAATCAGGACACGCCACAGGGAATTGCTCAGCTGGAGCGCGCCGCCACGGTCTCACGGGCCGACGATCTGTTGCGGTGGGTCGTTCTGTACTGGATGGCCCGCGGCGCAGCGGACCAGGGCGAGCTGGCGCGTGCAGGGCGGGCTGTACGGGAGAGCCTGGAGGCGGCCGCCCAGCTCTCACCCGAGGCACACAGCCTCAGTCTGTTGCTGCTGGCCGACATCGCGGCACGCGAGGATGATCTGGAGCCTTCGCTGAAGACGTCGGTGGCCCTGGGCCTGGCCTGCATCGCATCGAGCAAGCACCAGGGTCCGGCGGCCAAGGCCAAGGCCGCTTCCGCCTCGTTCCCACCGGCCATGAAGCAATCCGATACCCGCGAGTCGCCTGCCGTCTCCCCGGGACAAACCATGCCACCGGACGGACCAGCCACGGGGCGCGCATCCCCCGACGTGGCCTTCGTCGGGGACCTGCAGCTGTTCGCGCTGCCCGACCTGCTCGACTTCCTCCAGTCTAGCCGGCGATCGGGCACCCTGGTCATCACCTCCGATGTGGGCACCATGGCGGTGCACCTCGCCCGGGGATCGATCACCGGAGCGGCCTCGCCGGGCGCCACCAGCCTGGGACACACTGTTCAGCGCCCATGACACCGGGGTGGATGCCAAGGGGAACCCGGTCCCGAAGCAGTACAACTACAGCCCACCGAACGGGGTGCTGGTCCTGCACGATGTCGACGGGAATCGGGCGAGCATCGCGGTGCTCCTCAAGGAGGTGACCTACGACGCGAGCGGCCTCACCGTGATTGCCTCCTCCCTGGATGCCAGTCATCCGCTCGTTCCGGGTGACTACACCGACGTCTCGATCTTCGTGGACAGCACGTGGGCGGTGGTCTTTGCCTGCGGAGCCACGGTGCTGTCGATCATCGGAGAGATCCTGACGGTCGGTCTCGATACTCCCCTCACGGCCGGATTGAGCGTTACCTGTATCAGCGCCCTGGCGGATACGTACTTCGACTGAGCGGTGTTGCGATTCACGCCCGGTGACGCGGCTCGTTTCTCGCGGTAGATCGTGGTGGAGCTCGATACCCGGGCGATCCTGATCGACGTCCTGCGCCAGCACGACGAACAGAACCTCGCGCTTTGACAGCCCTCCGACGGACAGCTGATCCGCATCACCACCGAGGAGGCCGTGCTGCGCCGGGCAGCGGGTGACGCGTGGCAGGCCGAGCCGTTGCCCGCCCCACGTCGGCTGGAGGGCGGAGCGGGCAGCCCGGCCCGCCGACAGATGGAGCGCGATCCCACGGGGCGCAAGGTTCCGGTGGTCACCGATCTGCTGGATCAGCAGCAGCGCGAGATCCTGGCCCGCGACCACCGTCGTCCACTCTTGATCATGGGCGACGCGGGCTGCGGCAAGACCACCGTGGCGCTGCACCGCCTGGCCCGGCTGCACCAGATCGACCCCAACCGCTTCGCCCAGCGCCAGATGATGGTCGTGGTACCGGAGCCGGGTCTGGCCCGCCTGAGCAAGCTGATCCTCGAGGAGCTGGGGCTGGACCGCGTCGGGGTCCTGGCCTTCGACCAGTGGATCACGCGCGAGGCGCAGCGTACGTTCCGTGACCTGCCCCGGCGGGTGTGCTCCGACCCGCCCGGGCGCGTGGTGAAGCTCAAGCGTCACCCGGCGCTGCGCGCGGTGCTGCCGACGTTCATCGAACGGCTGACGCATGAGCTGGCCCGCCGACTGGACCTCGCCCTGGCCGGCCGCGGCGCGGTGGAGCAGGCGCTGCTCGGCAGCCCGGGCGAGACGCCGCTGTCACGGCTGGAGCGCTGTGAGGCCCAGCTGCTACGGGACAGCCCGCGACACCTGCACCACGGCATCCAGCAGGCCTGTGGCGCCGAGCGGCGGCGGCTGCACCTGGCCCGGGAGGATCTGCTGCAGCTGTTCGGCGACGGTGACCTGATGCACCGGGTGGTGCAGTCCTCGGCCGGCGAGCTGGGTCCGGCCACGGTGACGGACCTGCTGAACCACACCCGGGTCCAGTTCTCCGAGACGGCCGAGCAGGCCTTCGCCCACGTGGACGCCGACCGACTGGAGTCTCCAGCACCCAGTTGAGCTTGCCCCGCCGCTCGGTCGCGTTGAGCGCCCGCAGTGCATCGTGCGCGTTCCGTCCGGGCCGGAAGCCCCACGAGCAGTCCACGAAGTCCTGCTCGTAGATCGCCGCCAGCACCGCCTGCAGCGCATTCTGCACCACCTTGTCCTCGACGGTGGAGATGCCGATGGGTCGCGTCTTGTCCGGAGCCTTCGGGATATGCACCCGTCGGATCGGTTGATGACGATACCGCTTCGCGAGTATCCGGGTTTGCGGATCTCGCTTCGCTCTCTCTGCTACCTTCAGAAGTCTCGGTGACATTCCGACCGGTGTCATTGCATCAGCCATGTTGCCCTCCTGAAGCTCATCTCGGCACGGGCCGCCTTTGCTCAACCGGGTCCGGGTGCCTACCGTTCCCCGACGTCATCGCTCCTATTCGGCCCTCCGACTCCCTCATCCCCGTCGGCCGCTGCTGTGGGCTTGTCCCTCG
>Ga0210044_10000793_pt1 | contig 47872 bp, 48 predicted proteins | sample CryGey13umfilter_2_FD_183959 | JGI IMG/M metagenome (GOLD analysis project Ga0210044, IMG submission 183959) | Groundwater microbial communities from aquifer in Utah, USA - Crystal Geyser 4/9/14 3 um filter (SPAdes) (version 2) | ecosystem: Environmental > Aquatic > Deep subsurface >...
TGAAGACCACCCACGCCATGCAAGACCGCAAGCCCAACGGCAACAAAGAGATTGCGCTGAACTTCATCACCCCGCACCAAAAATGGGGCATTCACAGCACCTACAGCGACAACCTGCACATGTTGACTCTCAGCCGTGGCGGCCCGATTGTCTGGATCAGTGAAGACGATGCCAAGGCAGCTGGCATTGTGGACAACGACTGGATAGAACTCTTCAACCTCAACGGTGCGCTCAACGCCCGTGCAGTGGTCAGCCAACGGGTGCGTAACGGCATGTGCATGATGTACCACGCACAGGAAAAACTGATCAACCAGCCGGGCTCAGAGATTACCGGTGGCCGTGGTGGCATTCACAACTCGGTGACGCGCATTGTGCTGAAACCTACGCACATGATTGGCGGCTACGCGCAGTTCAGCTACGGCTTTAATTACTACGGAACCATCGGCACCAACCGTGATGAATTTGTGGTGCTGCGCAAAATGAACAAGGTGGATTGGCTCGATGACGAGGTGGCTGCATGAACCACGCTGCCTTACTTCCTCGCCCATTTGTCCTTACCCGCAGCGCACGTTGGGTATCCAACTACGCGAATGTCCCCCGGTTTGGGCTTCGCCCAAACCTCCTCCTTGATTTCGCTACGTTGGACACCCAACGCACGCTGCTAGTCGCTGTCGGGGTCATTTCATGGTTGATGGGTTCAACTATTTTGCTGAATGAAAGAGAGATTTGAAATGAAAATACGCGCACAAATCGGCATGGTGCTCAACCTGGACAAATGCATTGGTTGCCACACCTGCTCTGTGACCTGCAAAAACGTTTGGACCAGCCGCCCCGGCATGGAATACGCCTGGTTCAACAATGTGGAGACCAAGCCCGGCATTGGTTACCCCAAAGAATGGGAAAACCAGGACAAGTGGAACGGTGGCTGGATCCGCAAGACCAATGGCGCCATCGAACCACGCCAGGGCGCCAAGTGGAAGCTGTTGATGAAAATCTTCGCCAACCCCAACCTGCCGCAGATTGACGACTACTACGAGCCCTTTACCTTCGACTATGCGCACCTGCAAAGCGCACCTGCGGGCAACAACGTGCCCACGGCACGCCCGCGCAGCCTGATCACAGGTCAGCGCATGGAAAAAATTGAATGGGGTCCGAATTGGGAAGAAATTCTGGGCGGTGAGTTTGCCAAGCGCAGCAAAGACAAAAACTTTGACGACATCCAGAAGGACATTTACGGCCAGTTCGAAAACACCTTCATGATGTACCTGCCGCGCTTGTGCGAACACTGCCTCAACCCGGCCTGTGTCGCCAGTTGCCCGTCAGGCTCAATCTACAAGCGCGAAGAAGACGGCATTGTGCTGATTGACCAGGACAAATGCCGCGGCTGGCGCATGTGCATCAGCGGTTGCCCGTACAAAAAGATTTACTACAACTGGAAATCTGGCAAGGCGGAGAAGTGCATCTTCTGCTACCCGCGCATTGAAGCCGGTCAGCCCACGGTGTGCTCCGAGACTTGTGTTGGCCGCATTCGTTACCTGGGTGTGCTGCTGTACGATGCCGACCGCATTCAAGAGGCCGCAAGCGTGGAACATGACCGCGACCTGTACCAGGCCCAGCTCGATATCTTCCTGGATCCGAATGACCCAGCAGTCATTGAGCAAGCCCGCATCGACGGCATTCCCGACAAATGGATGGAAGCCGCCCGCAACAGCCCTGTCTACAAGATGGCCGTCGAATGGAAAGTCGCCCTGCCCTTACACCCCGAATACCGCACGCTGCCGATGGTCTGGTATGTGCCGCCGCTCTCCCCCATCAGCGCCGCCGCCAACGCCGGCAACATTGGCATCAACGGTGAAATCCCGGACGTCAAGCAATTGCGCATTCCGGTCAAGTATCTGGCTAATCTGCTCACCGCCGGCGACACCTTCCCGGTGGAACGCGCGCTGGAGCGCATGCTTGCCATGCGCGCTTACCAACGCGGCAAGCATGTGGACGGCAAACCCAATATGGAAGCGCTGGCGCAAGTGCAAATGAGCGTGCTGGAAGTCGAGGAGATGTACCAGGTGATGGCCATTGCCAACTACGAAGACCGCTTTGTCATCCCAACCACGCACCGCGAATACGCCGAAAACACCTTTGACGTGCGCGGTGGCTGCGGCTTTAGCTTTGGCAACGGCTGCTCAGACGGCGCCAGCGAAACCAGCCTGTTTGGCGGCACCAAACGCCGCACCATTCCTATTCAGGCGGAGGTATAAATATGGCTCCCCCCCGTTGCTTGCTCACTTCGTGTAGCAGCCTCCCCCCTCAAGGGGGCAACGCCAGTGGCCCGGCAAAGCCGGTTCCACGGCGTTTCTGGTTTGCTGTATCAGACACGCCTACCAACACACTGTTTTCTGAGAGGCCATTCTTATGAAGAAGTCATCTTCTATTACCCTGCGCGTGTTGGCACGCCTGCTGTCTTACCCCAACGCCGCCCTCCAAGGTGACTTGGCCGACATGCAAAGCGCAATGCATGCCGAACGCGCCTTGTCCAAAGACCGTCAGCTTGAGCTCGACAACCTGGTTCACCATCTGGCGCACGGTGACGCCCTGCAGATCGAGAGCGAGTTTGTTGAACTGTTCGACCGCGGCCACGCAACGTCTTTGCACCTGTTCGAGCATGTGCACGGCGATTCGCGCGACCGGGGCCCGGCCATGATCGATCTGACCAAAACCTATGAAAAAGCCGGACTTTTTCTGGCCCCGGGCGAGCTGCCCGACTTTTTGCCGGTGGTGCTCGAATTTGTCTCGACCCAACCGCCCAAGGAGGCGAAAGCCTTTTTGGCCGAGATGGCGCACATTTTCAACGCCATTTTCAGCGCCCTGCAACAGCGCCAAACTGCTTACGCGAGCGTGCTGGGCGCCCTGTTGGAGCTCAGTGGCGAAAAGGCGCAAGCCGTCAAAGTGGCCGCCGACGAGCCGATTGACACCACCTGGGAAGAGCCCGAAGTCTTTGGCGGCTGCTCCGTCAAAGGTCAGGACAAGCCCGGCCAGCCCCAACCCATCCATTTTGTGCGTACCAACGCAGCTGCCACCGCAGGAGCCCCACTATGAACACCCTTGACCACTTTCTGTTTGGCGTGTACCCCTACATCGCCTTCGTCGTCTTTATCGTTGGCAGCTTGCTGCGCTTCGACCGCGACCAATACACCTGGAAAAGCGACTCATCGCAAATGCTGAAAATGGGGCAACTGCGGCTGGGCAGCAACCTGTTCCACATTGGTGTGCTGTTCCTGTTCTTTGGCCATTTGATCGGCATGCTGACGCCACACTTTGTCTATGAGCACTTCATCAGCGCAGGCGACAAGCAGCTCTTGGCCATGATCAGCGGCGGCATTGCCGGCTTGCTGGGCTTTATCGGCATCACCCTGCTGCTGCACCGCCGCCTAACCGAGCCGCGCATCCGCATCAACTCCAAAACCAGCGACATCGTATTGCTGGTGCTGCTGTGGTTGCAACTGGCGCTGGGCTTGGCCACTGTGCCGCTGTCGGGTCAGCACCTGGACGGCAGCATGATGATGAACCTGGCCGGCTGGGCGCAGGCCATCGTGACCTTCCAGCCGGGCGCAGTCGCTTTGCTGGCTGAAGCGGGCTTCATCTTCAAGATGCACATGTTTTTAGGCATGACGATCTTCTTTATCTTCCCTTTCACCCGCCTGGTGCATGTCTGGAGCGGCTTTGCGTCGGTGGGTTATTTGCTGCGCCCTTACCAAGTGGTGCGGGCCCAGCGCCTGAACGTGCCTGCCGGACAAAATCAACCGCGCCAGCCTGGCGCCGGTGTTTGAGGTGACCATCATGCAAACAACTTCCACCACAGAAACCCCGGTTGCCAGCATCAACGGTATTGCACTGCACAACGCTGGTGATGCGCTGACGGCCGACGAACTGCGCCAACGCGCTTACGCTGAATTGTTGCGTCAAACCGCCATTCAAAAAGGCTTGCTCGCCGCCACTGACGCCCCCGGCACCGACGGTATCGCCAGCGAGGCGGCCTCAGTGGCCATTGAGGCGCTGCTTGAGCAGGAACTGGTGATTCCCGAGCCGTCCGAGGAAGCCTGCCGCCGCCACCATGCGGCCAACCAGGCCAGTCAATACACCACCGGTGAGCGCGTCAACCTGCGCCACATCTTGTTCGCAGTCACCCCCGGTGTGGACCTGAACGCCCTGCGCAAGCAGGCCGAAGGCACGCTGCTCAATGTGCGTTGTTTTGACCACAACAAGATTCAACTCAACACCGACGACGCCTTCTCCAAGGCTGCCAAAACCCTGTCTAACTGCCCCAGCGGCGCCGAGGGTGGCCAGCTCGGCTGGTTGACCACAACCGACTGCGCACCCGAGTTTGCCAAGGAGCTGTTTGGCCACCCGGAAGTGGGTGTGTTGCCGCGCCTGGTGCACAGCCGTTTCGGCCTGCATGTGGTGGAAGTCCTGGGGCGCGAGGTCGGCGTGGCCCAACCGTTCGAGTCAGTGCATGGCGCGGTCACCATGACGCTCAAGCAGCAAACGTTTGTGACCGCACTACGCCAATACCTGAGCCTGTTGGCAGCTGACGCACACGTCGAAGGCATTGACCTCGACAGCAGCGACACGCCCTTGGTGCAGTAACTCAAAGAAAGTGAATCCATGATGATTTCAAGCTTTGACGACTTGTTGCTTGCGGCTTGCGAGCAACCGCAAGGGCAACGCCTGTTGCTGGTCTTTGCCGCCGCTGAACTGCCCGATGACGCCACCCCAGAGCAACGCGACGGCTTTGCCCAAGGCGCGGGTGGCGCCCTGGTGCCGATCATGTGTGTCGATCAAACACCCGAAGAAATCGGCAATTTTGAACGCCTGATGCAGCAGGCCGGGCAGTTCGAAACACCCTGGCGCATCCTGTTTGCCAGCAGCTTGTCGGGAGCTGGCGAAGAGCCGCCCGCGAGCGATGCAGCAGAGCTCGCGCTGCAAGGCATGGTGGAGGCCATCAAGTTGGGGGCTTTTGCCAATATGATCGCCTTCGACACATCGGGCAGCGCGATCACGCTGACCAGTTAGAAAATCATGTGGATCAGACCACCCGATGAGCGACGTGCGCTGACCCCAACCGGATAGGTAGATGAGTGCAGAATTGAATAACTTGCAGGGCTTTCTGGCGGACACGCCTCTTTTTAGCGGCTTGTCGTCCGATGAACTCACACGCATCGCGCAAAGCAGTGCACTCAAGCATTACGCCAAGGGCGCGACGATTTTCAGCGTGGGTGAAGCCTGCGAGGCCTTTCATGTCGTGGCGAGCGGTCAGGTCAAGCTGTTCGTCGTGTCGGCAGCGGGCAATGAAAAAGTGGTCGAAATCATCAGCGCCGGGCAAAGCTTTGCCGAGGCGCTGGTGTTTTTGGGTAAGCCATACATCCTCAGCGCCCAAGCGCTCGCCGACACGGTTCTGGTGACTGTGAGCAAACGCGGCGTGATCAAAGAAATTGAGCGAGACCCCCACTTCGCCATGCACATGCTGATCGGTGTTTCGCGGCGGTTGCATGGCTTGGTTCAAGACGTGGAAAGCTATGCGCTGTGCAACGGCATGCAGCGCCTGATTGGTTTCCTGCTGCGCGATGTCGAGATCGACCCTGTTAGCGGGCAAAACTCGGTCACGGTTTCACTGCCCGCCAGCAAAGCCACCATCGCCTCGCGCCTGTCACTCACCCCCGAGTACTTTTCGCGTGTCTTGCACGAGCTCGAAGCGCAACAACTCATCACCATCAACCGGCGCGACATCCGGATTCTGGATGTGAAAAAATTGCTGGGTTACGGCGCGCAGTAGCTGTCGAGCGCCACCTCGCCGATCATGTCGCTGGCTTGGGTGCCATCCATGCCGCCGCCCAGGGTTTTACCTTAACCGTGCGCCCCAAGACGGTCATCAGACAGCAGTCCACGCCCAATCGGCATGTTTTTTGCTGCGGTGTTTTGAAACAATCCACCGTCGCACATGAAATCTGGTTTAAGTTTTCTGATCGCCGCCAAACGCTGCGAAATTGCTGAGCTGCAAGCCCTCGCGCTGACCAGCGCGCTGGTGAACGTGACGGGGCGGCTGGTGCACGGCTTGCAGCGCGAACGCGGTTTGTCCAACCTGTACCTGGGCTCCAACGGCGCCCTGTTTGCGCCTGAGCGCCTGGCACAAATCGGTGAGTGCGAGACCTCGGAGGCTCACTTGCGCGCCTGCTTAGAAAGCCTGGACACCGAGTCAGTCATTGTGGGCAATGGCGCACGGCTGTTCAGCCGCATTGCCTACGTGCTGCACGGGCTCGATGCCCTGCCCGGTCTGCGGGCGCAGGTGGCGCAGCAGCGCTGGACGGCGCGCAAAACCACCGAAGCCTATGTGCGGCTGATCACCGGTTTGCTGGCGGTGGTGTTTGAGGCTGCCGACAGCGCCACCGACCCCGAGATTTCACGCCTGCTGGTGGCGCGCTTCAACTTCATGCAGGGTAAGGAATTTGCCGGACAAGAGCGTGCGGTGGGCTCGGCCCTGTACGCCAGCGGGCACGCCGAAGCCAGCGAACAGCAACGTTTGTTGCACCTGATCGAGTCGCAAGAGCGCTGCCTGCGGATGTTCACCGAGTTTTCCAGCGCAGGGCTGGGCGCGCTCTGGGCGCAAAGCCAGCCCAGCAGCACGCAAGCAGAGCTGGAGCGCATGCGCCGCGTGCTGTGCACAGCTGCAAACGGCGCCATCCTGGACGCCAGTCAGAGCACAACATGGTTTGCGTGCTGCAGCCAGCGCATCGACCGCATGAAGTGGCTGGAGGACCAATTGGCGCACGACCTGTTGCGGGAGTGCGAAACCAAGATTGCCGCCGCACAAAACGACCTGCAAGCCTTCACCGCCCTGAGCACAAGCGCCTCGGGCGAGGAAGATGCACTGTCGTTCTTCAAAGAATCACCTCTGCCAGACCACGCCGTGAGCTTGACCAATGACGGTGTTGCCGCCACCCCCACACCACCACTGCAAGGCTACGGGCCGCATTTGGAACGCTCAATTTTGGAACTGGTGCAAGCGCAGGCACGTCGCCTGCAAAGCATGGGCGATGAACTCGACAGCGTGCGCGCCAGCCTGAACGATCGCAAACTGGTGGAACGCGCCAAGGGCTTGTTGATGGCCCACCGCCAGCTCAGTGAAGAAGAGGCCCACAAAGCCATGCGCCAGATGGCTATGAACCAAAGCCGGCGCCTGGTGGAAGTGGCCGAAGCGGTGCTGGCCGTAGCCGACGTGCTGCCCGAGCGCCGTCACTGACATCGGTTCACCCCAAGAGCAATGCTGCAGCGCACAAAGACGGTGCCTGCAGCTCAAAAAGCACCAAAAAGATGCTGAGCCGCACACCCCAAAAGCGCGAAGCCAGCACTGCGCGACCACCTCCCAAAACATCAACACAAGCAATTGTTCAATGAAATCATTGTTCTATGTAGCCCCTCGTGTGGCGGAACCATAAGCTGGCACGTTCTCTGCTTCATCTCACTCAACGGAGTTTGAGCCAATGGCGGCACAAACCCCGAGGTCTCCCCAGACACTGGACAACGGCGTCCATCACCAGTTTGCATTCCCGCAAGTCAGGTGATGGGTGCCGTTTTTTTTTGGTTTTTTCTTTACCTTCACTTTCCAGGAGTTGACACCATGAAGCAGCCTACCAACGCCCTTTTGCTTTCCCGCCGGGAAGTTATCCAAAAAGCGACCGCCCTGGGCACCGCCGCACTGACGGGCAGCGCCTGGGTGGCACCAGCGCATGCGTCAACTGCGCTGGAAACCAAAGCCGCCAAGCTGGGTTTCATCGCACTGACAGACGCCGCGCCATTGTTCGTGGCCGACGAGAAAGGTTTTTTCAAAAAGCACGGTATGACCGAGGTGGAAGTCCTCAAACAGTCCTCGTGGGGCAGCACGCGCGACAACCTGGTGCTGGGCTCCGGCAAGGGTGGCATCGACGGTGCCCACATCCTCACGCCCATGCCCTACCTCATCAGCACAGGGGCCGTCACGGCCAACAACATTCCAGTGCCGATCAACATCCTGGCGCGCCTGAACCTGGGCGGACAGTGCATTTCCGTAGGTGCCGAGTACAAAGACCTCAAGGTCGGCGCGGACACCAAGGCCTTTGGCAAGGCCCTGCTCGCCAAACGCCTCAAGACCGGCAAGGCGGTGAACGCGGCCATGACCTTCCCTGGCGGCACGCACGATCTGTGGATCCGTTACTGGATGGCTGCAGGCGGCGTGGACCCAAACAAGGACGTCACCACCATCGTGGTGCCGCCCGCGCAGATGGTGGCCAACATGAAAGTTGGCAGCATGGACACCTTCTGCGTGTGTGAGCCGTGGAACCGCCAGCTCATCAACCAAAAAATCGGCTACACCGCAGTGACCACCAGCGAACTGTGGATGAACCACCCCGAGAAGGCCTTTGCCATGCGCGCCGACTACGTGCAGGCCAACCCCATCGCGACCAAGGCCTTGCTCAAGGCCGTGATGGAAGCGCAGATGTGGTGCGAAGACCCGGCCAATCGCGCCGAAGTGGCCGAGATTTGCGCGCGCCGCCGTTGGATCAACGCACCTGTGGCCGACGTGATTGATCGCGTCAAGGGCGACTTCGACTACGGCACTGGCCGTGTTGAGGCCAACAGCAAGTTCCAGATGCGCTTTTGGAAAGACCACGCGAGTTACCCGTTCCAGAGCCACGACCTGTGGTTCCTGACCGAGAACATCCGCTGGGGCTACCTGCCGCCCAACCTTGACACCAAGGCCCTGATCGCCCAGGTCAACCGTGAAGACCTGTGGCGCGCCGCAGCCAAAGAGCTGGGCGTGGCCGCCAAGGACATCCCCACCTCCACCTCGCGTGGCGCTGAGACCTTCTTCGACGGCAAGGTGTTCGACCCGGCCAACCCGAAAAAGTACCTGGATAGCTTGAGCATCAAGTACCTCAAGAGCGCCTGACACGTCGATCCCGCCATTTTTCTTTTTCGATCTGGAGCAAATTCCCATGAACATCACCGAAACCATCGAGCCCATCCGGCTGTCCGCGCCTGTGGCACCGTCAGCGTTGCCCAGCTGGCTAAGGACTGCATGGCGCGGCTTCGTCAACCACGTGCTGCCACCCCTGCTCGTCATCGGCTTGCTGGTGTTGGTCTGGGAAATGCTGGGCTCGCGCCCGGGTGCGTCGCTGCCAGCACCCAGCCGGGTGATTGAAGACACTTGGGAACTGATCCTGCACCCGTTCTACAACAACGGCGGCAACGACGTCGGACTCGCCTGGCAATTGCTCGCCAGCCTGCAGCGTGTGGCCTATGGCTACTCGCTGGCGGTGGTGGCAGGTATCAGCCTGGGCGTGCTGGTGGGCCAGTCCACCTGGGCCTTGCGTGGCCTGGACCCCCTGTTCCAGGTGCTGCGCACCGTGCCGCCCCTGGCCTGGCTGCCGATCTCGCTGGCCGGCTTTCAGGACGGCAACCCCTCGGCCATCTTCGTGATCTTCATTACCTCGATCTGGCCCATCATCATCAACACGTCCATCGGCATCCGCAACATCCCGGAGGACTACCGCAACGTGGCGCGTGTGATCCGGCTCAACAGCATCGAATACTTCATCAAGATCATGTTGCCCGCAGCCGCACCCTTCATTTTCTCGGGCCTGCGCATCGGTGTGGGCCTGTCGTGGCTGGCCATCATCGCCGCCGAGATGTTGATCGGCGGCGTGGGCATCGGCTTCTTCATCTGGGACGCGTGGAACTCCTCGCGCATCAGCGACATCATCCTCGCCCTCATCTACGTCGGCCTGATCGGCTTTCTGCTCGATCGACTCGTCGCCTGGATCGGCCGCGCCGTCACCCACGGCACCTCAGCCAGCTGAACCGTAATTTCTGGAGCACACCATGAGCAACGCCTACCTCACCCTCTCACGCGTCGACATGACCTTCACCGGCAACAACGGTGTGGTCAACCCGGTGCTTCGCGGCATCGACCTCAAGGTCCAATGTGGCGAGTTCATCTCGCTCATCGGCCACTCAGGTTGCGGAAAGTCCACGGTCCTGAATATTGTGGCCGGATTGCTTCGTGCCTCCGCAGGCGGCGTGATTGTCGATGGACGGGAGGTCAACGCACCCGGTCCAGACCGCGCTGTCGTTTTTCAAAACCACTCGCTGCTGCCCTGGCTCACCGTCTATCAAAACGTCGAGATTGCCGTGGTCAAGATTTTCGGTAACAGCAAGACTGCCGCCGAGCGCAAGGCGTGGATTCTGCACAACCTGGACATGGTGAACATGTCACACGCGCTGCATCAGCTCCCGTCGGAAATCTCTGGCGGCATGAAGCAACGCGTGGGCATTGCGCGCGCGCTGGCGATGGAGCCCAAGGTGCTTTTGCTGGACGAGCCCTTCGGCGCGCTCGACGCACTCACCCGCGCCCACCTGCAAGACGAGGTGATCCGTATCCAGGGCGAGTTGGGCAACACGGTGATGATGATCACCCACGACGTGGACGAAGCCGTGCTGCTGTCCGACCGCGTGGTGATGATGACTAATGGCCCCGCTGCCACCATCGGTCAGATTCTCAACGTGCCGCTGGAGCGCCCGCGCAACCGCATCGCGCTGGCCGAAAACCCGGTCTACAACCACTGTCGGCAGGAAATACTGACCTTCCTGTACGAGAAGCAGCGCAAGGTGGAACTGATCACCACCGCGCGCCAGGCACAGGGCAAGGCTTCGAAGCCTCAGGCTGCTTTGAAAGCTTGACATGGACATGCGCGTCGTCCCCAAAACAAAATTGAAACTCGTGATGGTCGGCAACGGCATGGCCGGAGTCCGCACCATTGAAGAGTTGCTGAAAATCTCGCCGGACCTGTACGACATCACCGTCTTCGGCGCCGAGTCGCACCCCAACTACAACCGCATCTTGCTCTCCCCGGTGCTGGCTGGTGAGCAGACGCTGGACGAAATTGTGCTGAACTCATGGGACTGGTACACCGACAACGGCATTCACCTGCATGCCGGCTGGAAAGTGACCTCGGTGGACCGTGCGAAACGCCTGGTGCATGCGACCAATGCCGCTGGCGAGACCCTGAGCGCCCACTACGACCGCCTGCTGATGTGTACCGGCTCCAAACCTTTCATCTTGCCACTGCCCGGCAAAAACCTGCAAGGCGTGCTGGCCTACCGTGACATTGCCGACACCAGCGCCATGATTGACGCAGCTGCCAAGTACAGGCACGCCGTGGTCATTGGCGGCGGCTTGTTGGGGCTGGAAGCGGCCAACGGTCTGATGCTGCGCGGCATGTCCGTCACCGTGGTGCATGTGCATCCCACGCTGATGGAGCGCCAGCTCGACAGCGTGGCGGGCAAGCTGCTGCAACAGTCGCTGGAAAAACGTGGTCTGCAGTTTTTGATGGGCGCGCAGACCCAGGCGTTGCTGGGCGGCGGGGGCGACGATGGCCGACGCGTGACTGCCGTCGCGTTCAAGGACGGCACACAGGTGCCCGCTGACCTGGTGGTGATGGCCGTGGGCATACGCCCCAACACCGAGCTGGCCGAGTCCATGCGCCTGCATTGCAGCAAGGGCATTGTGGTCAACGACACGCTGCAAACCGTGACCGACGCGCGCATCTACTCGGTGGGTGAGTGCGCGGCGCACCGCGGCATTGCCTACGGGCTGGTGGCGCCACTGTTTGAGCAAGCCAAGGTGGCGGCCAACCACCTGGCGCAGTTTGGCATTGGCCGCTACATGGGCTCGCTCACCTCCACCAAGCTCAAGGTCACCGGGATTGATTTGTTCAGCGCCGGCCAGTTCATGGGGGGTGAGGGCACGGAAGAAATCGTGATGAGCGACCCCTTTGGCGGTGTCTATAAAAAACTGGTTCTGAAAGACAACCAGCTGATTGGCGCCTGTCTGTACGGCGACACGGTGGACGGCAGTTGGTATTTCAAGCTGCTGCGCGATGGCCGCCCGATTGCCGACATCCGCGACAAGCTGATGTTTGGCGAATCCAACATCGGCGACGCCGGCCACCAGGGCCACAACAAAGCCGCCGCCATGAAAGACAGCGACGAAGTGTGCGGCTGCAACGGTGTCACCAAGGGCACCATCTGCAAAGCCATCAAGGAAAAAGGCCTGATGACGCTCGACGAAGTGCGTAAACACACCAAAGCCAGCGCCTCGTGCGGCTCATGCACCGGGTTGGTGGAGCAGTTGCTGATCTTCACTGCTGGTGCCGACTACTCTGCCACGCCCAAAACCAAGGCCCTATGCGCCTGCACTGACCATGGCCACCAGGCGGTGCGCGACGCCATCAAAACCAACAAGTTGCTCACCATTGCCGATGTGTTTGCCTTCATGGAATGGAAAACACCCAACGGTTGCGCGTCGTGTCGTCCAGCCGTCAACTACTACCTGATCAGCACCTGGCCCAAACAGGCCAAAGACGATCCGCAAAGCCGCTTCATCAATGAGCGCAGCCACGCCAACATCCAAAAGGATGGCACCTACAGCGTGATCCCGCGCATGTGGGGCGGCGAAACCACCGCCGGCGAGCTGCGGCGCATTGCCGACGTGGTGGACAAATACAAAATCCCCACCGTCAAGGTCACCGGTGGCCAGCGCATTGACCTGTTGGGGGTTAAAAAAGAAGACCTGCAAGCGGTCTGGCAAGACATCGGCATGCCGTCGGGCCACGCTTATGCCAAGGCGCTGCGCACCGTGAAAACCTGCGTCGGCTCCGAGTGGTGCCGCATGGGCACGCAAGACAGCACACAAATGGGCAAAGACCTGGAACGCGCCATGTGGCGCATGTACGCGCCGCACAAGGTGAAATTTGCAGTCTCGGGCTGCCCGCGCAACTGCGCCGAGGCCGGTATCAAGGACGTTGGCATCATCGGTGTCGACAGCGGCTGGGAAATGTACGTGGCCGGCAACGGCGGCATCAAGACCGAAGTAGCGCACTTTTTGGTCAAGGTCAAAACCGCCGCCGAGGTGCTGGAATACACCGGCGCGTTTTGCGAGCTGTACCGCACTGAGGGTTGGTACCTGGAGCGCACCGTGCATTACGTCAACCGCGTCGGCTTGGACTATGTGAAGAAACGCATTGTCGAAGACCACGCCGGGCGCAAGGAACTCTGGGAAAACCTGCAATTCGCGCTGGACGGCGAGCCCGACCCGTGGTTTGAATTTGACAAGGCGGCGGTGGACACCCGCCAGTTTGAAGCCATCAGCGCTTAACCCCAGGCCAAAGGACATACAAAATGACGAACGAATGGACTCCCATTTGCCGCATCGACGACATTCCGGTGCTGGGCTCGCGTCGGGTGGCGCGCCCCCAGGGCCTGGACGTGGCAGTGTTTCGCACTGACAACAACGAGGTTTTCGCCCTGCTTGACCGCTGCCCGCACAAAGGCGGGCCACTGAGCCAGGGCATTGTGTTTGGCACCAGCGTGGCCTGTCCGCTGCACAACTGGACGATTGGCCTGTGCACCGGCCAGGCGGCCGCTCCGGATGAAGGCTGCACACCACGCTTTGAGGTCAAACTCACCGAGGGCGAGGTGTTTTTAAAGTCCGCCGAACTGGCCAGCCTCGCCACCGACCTGACCCGCCCGGTGGCCGGCCCGGCGCGTCGCACTGCCTGCGCCTGACACCAGCAAAGCACGCTCTGCCATGACAGAAACCCGCTCCACCTGCCCTTATTGCGGCGTCGGCTGTGGTGTGATCATTGAGTCGCGTGGCAACCAGATCACCGGCGTGCGCGGCGACCCCGATCACCCCGCCAATTTTGGCCGCCTGTGCACCAAAGGCGCCAGCCTGCACCTCACGGCCAGCGCGCACATCACGGCCCAGGCACGGCTGCTTTACCCGATGCAGCGCAGCCAGCGCGATGCACCAGCACAACGCGTCGACTGGCACAGTGCGCTTGATCTGGCGGCCAGCCGTTTTGCCGGCATCATTGAGCAACACGGCCCCGATGCCGTGGGTTTTTACATCTCAGGCCAGCTGCTCACCGAAGACTATTACGTCTTTAACAAACTCGCCAAAAGCCTGATCGGAACCAACAACATCGACAGCAATTCACGCCTGTGCATGAGCAGCGCCGTAGCGGGTTATAAGCAAAGCCTGGGCATGGACGCGCCGCCCGCGTGTTACGACGACTTCAACCACGCCGGCACCATTTTCATCACCGGCAGCAACACCGCCTATGCCCACCCGATTGTGTTCAGGCGCATCGAAGATGCCCGCCGCGCCAACCCGGCCCTGAAAATGGTAGTGGTGGATGTGCGACGCACTGACACCGCCGACACGGCGGACCTGTTTCTGCAAATCCAGCCCGGCACCGATGTCATGCTGCACCACGGCATGTTGCACCTGATACTGTGGGAGGGCTGGCTGGACGAAGCGTTCATGGCCGCCCACACCAGCGGTTTTGAGGTACTCAAAGCCGTGGTGCGCGACTGTACGCCCGAGAAGGTGGCACGCACCTGCGGCATCAGCGAAGACGCGCTGCTTCAAGCCACACGCCTGTTTGCCGGCATTGCCGCCAACGGCCAGGCACGCACGCCCACACTGAGCCTGTATTGTCAGGGTTTGAACCAATCCAGCAGCGGCACTGCCAAAAACACCTCGCTCATCAACCTGCATCTAGCCACCGGACAAATCGGCAAGCCGGGTGCCGGCCCGTTTTCCCTGACCGGCCAACCCAACGCCATGGGCGGGCGCGAGGTGGGCGGCATGGCCAATCTGCTCAGCGGCCACCGCGACCTCGGCAACCCTGCACACCGTGCCGAAGTTGCAGCACTTTGGGGCGTGACCAGTGTGCCTCAGCAGCCCGGTAAAACGGCTGTGGAGATGTTTCAGGCCGCCGCTGACGGCGAAATCATGGCCCTGTGGATTGCGTGCACCAACCCGGCGCAATCCATGCCCAACCAGACCCTGGTGCGCCGTGCGCTGGCGCGTGCCGAATTTGTGGTGGTGCAGGAAGCCTATGCGGGTACCGCCACCTGTGCCTACGCCGACCTGCTGCTGCCGGCCAGCACCTGGGGTGAAAAAGAAGGCACGGTGACCAACAGCGAACGCCGCATCAGTCGGGTGCGCGCAGCGGTCGTGGCCGCCGGTGAGTCGCGTCACGATTGGCAGATTGCCGCCGACTTTGCCCGGCGCCTTGAGGTCTTGTTGCAGCCGCAGCGAACGTCTACCCCAGCGGGCTTAACCCCCATGTTCCCCTACACCACACCAGAATCCATCTGGCTGGCGCACCGCGAAACCACCCGCGGCCGCGACCTGGACATCACCGGCATGAGTTACGCCCTGCTGGAACAGTCACCCCAACAATGGCCCATGGCCGAGGGGCAAACCCAGGGCCAGGCGCGGCTTTACCAAGACGGCATCTTTCCCACAACAGACGGTAAGGCTCGTTTTATCAGCGTAGCCTACCAAGGCGTGGCCGAACCGCGCAGTGCCCGCTACCCTTTTTCACTCACCACCGGCCGCTTGCGCGACCAGTGGCACGGCATGAGTCGCACCGGCACGCTGGGCCAATTGTTTGGCCATGTCAGCGAGCCCTGCGTGCAGTTGCATCCGCAAGACATGCGCCAGCGCCAACTTAAGGAGGGTGACCTGGTCCACCTCACCAGCGTGCGCGGCTCGGTGCTGGTGCCCGCTCAGGCCAGCCTTGAAGTCGGCTTGAACCAGGCCTTCATGGCGATGCACTGGGGTGAGGAATTTTTGAGCGGCCAAAGCACCAAAGGCGAACGTCTGGCCGGGGTGAATGCGCTCACCAGCAGCATCTTTTGCCCCGACGCCAAACAACCCGAGTTCAAACACACCGCTGTGAAAATTGTCAAAGCCGAAATGCCGTGGCAAATGCTGGCGGTGGCCTGGCTGCCGGATGCACAGAGTATGACTGCCAGGGCATCGCTGCGAGGCCTGATGGCGCAATTTGACTATGCCACCTGTGTGCCGTTTGCCAGCGCCGCCAACAGCCGCCTGGGCGAGCGTGGCGGCGTGCTGTTTCGGGCCGCGCGTCAAGACGCACCAGCGCACGGTTTTCTGGAACAAATTGAAAAGCTGTTGCAGCTGCACGGTCCGGATGCGCTGCGTTATACCGATCACAAACGCGGCCAGCATCGGGTGGCACGGCTCGTCGAGCGCGAAACCCAGACCGTACTGGCGGGGTTCATGCTGGCAGGCGACACCAGCGCCCAAAGCTGGATCACGACCCTGCTCAAGGAATCCTTGCCGGCGCATGCCTATGGTCGGGCTTTGTTGATTCCCGGCGCGACACCGCCCGTGCCAGTGGTGTCACGTGGGCAGCAAGTCTGTGCCTGCTTCAACGTGACCGATCTTGCCATTACTGACCATCTGGCACACAGCAACGCAGCGCCAGCGCAGCGCCTGGCATCACTGCAAGCCAGTCTGAAATGCGGTACCAACTGCGGCTCCTGCATGCCGCAACTGCAGCGCATGGTGACCCAAGCATGAACAGCCAAGCCAACGCAGCGCTGTGGCGTCGGTAAAGTGTTCAAATAGCCACTGCAAGGCGCGCAAAACCGAATTGCGCGAATTGCGCGCCCTGCTCGTCGCGGACCCTGCTGCATCACGGTCACGCGCTCTGTATGCCATTTCTGAAATGGAGTCACCATGAATCAAGATGCGCCAACCGGTTTGGAAAAACGCAACATCTGGCTGCGCGGCCTGCTGATGCTCCTGATGGGCCTGGCCTATCAGCTCGCAGGCACGGTGCTGTTTTTCACGGCCATCCTCCAGTTCATTTTCAACCTGGCCAGCGACGCCCCCAACCCGCGCCTGGCTGGCTTTGGCCAAAGCCTGGGCCGTTTCCAAAGTCAGATCGCCAACTTTGTCAGTTTTGCCAGTGAGGTGGTGCCCTTTCCGTTCACTGACTGGCCAGCAGCTGACTAACCAAATCGACCAGAAGAAGGCAAGCACATCCAAATCATGGCCATGTATTCCAGCCTGATACCATCCACACAGATGGTGTTAGGATGGCGTCATGAAACAAGCAAACACCTTCACCCCGACCAAGTCAAAGCTGGCCGAGTCCGAAAAAATCACCATCAACCTCGGTTTTGTCGACCTGGGCCAGATTGACCTGCTGGTGACCGAAGGCTTCTACAGCAACCGCACCGACTTCATTCGCACCGCCATCCGCAACCAGCTCGGCACACACTCGGAGGCCGTCAAACAGGCGGTGGCGCGCAAGATGCTGGTGCTGGGCTTGCAGCACATCAGTGCGGACGACCTGCGCACCCTGCAGGCAGCCCAGCAAACACTGCAAATCCGTGTGCTCGGCCTCGCCACCATTGCGCCCGACGTCACGCCAGAGCTGGCCCTGGCCACCATCGACTCAATCGAAGTACTGGGCGCACTGCAAGCCAGCACGGCGGTCAAGGCCGCGCTGGCCAACCGCCTGCGCTGAGCGCGCCCTGCCCCATCACACCCCATTTACCCCGCCCTAGAAAAGTCACATGAACACCAACTTCCAAACCCTGATGCGCCAAGCGACCGAGCTGACGCAAGCCGGCTCGTTAAATGAAGCGACTGCAGCCATCCAACGCGCCTTGCACAGCACCAGTGCGGACGGTGCCACAACGGCGCCAACGTGGGCGTGGCCGGGCGCCAGTGGCCCCGACAACGCCAGCGTGGCAGATTCGCCACTGGTGCTGGAAGACTGCGCATTTGAGGTCGATGCGCTGGTACCTGCAGCCGGCGAGTTCACCTCGGGCAGCCACACCCTCGGCGCCCTGACGCGCCGCTACAAACTCTACACGCCGCCAAGCCAGGGCGATCAACCCATGCCCCTGGTGGTGATGTTGCACGGCTGCACCCAGAATCCTGACGACTTCGCCGCCGGCACCAGCATGAACCAGCGCGCCCGCGAGCAGGGCTTTTGCGTGCTCTACCCGGAGCAATCACAAGAAGCCAACCCCTCACGCTGCTGGAACTGGTTCAAACACAACCATCAACAGCGCGATAGCGGCGAACCAGCCCTGCTCGCCAGCATGACGCAGTCGGTGATAAAGCAGCAGGGTATTGACCCGCGTCGCGTCTTCATCGCCGGTCTGTCCGCCGGGGGCGCAATGGCCGCCATTGTGGCTGGCGCTTACCCTGAAATTTTTGCTGCGGTCGGCGTTCACTCCGGTCTGCCAACGGGCGCCGCCAGTAATGTGGCCGAGGCGCTGACGGTCATGAAAAGTGGCGAGCCGGGCATGGCCATGCCCGGCAAGGGAGGCCGCCTGGGCGCTGCGATCAAGAGCCCGCTGCGGCCGCAGACCAGCGTGCCGACCATCGTGTTCCACGGTGACCATGACACCACGGTTCACCCGCGCAACGGTGAAAAGGTAATTGCTGCGGTGCTGGGCAGTGGCACCGCCGGCCCGCACGTGGAGCAAGGCGTGTCAGCGCGCGGGCGGCGTTACACCCGTTCCACCCGCCGTGCCGAGCATGGCCGCGTGGTGACCGAGCACTGGTTGGTGCACGGCGCGGGTCACGCCTGGTCGGGCGGCTCGGCCGAGGGTTCTTACACCGATGGCAGCGGGCCCGATGCCACACGCGAGATGCTGCGTTTTTTCTTTGAGCAACAGGTCTGACAGCAGCGGGGCTGTGCGCTATCGCACAGACGCCGATTGATCCTGCCGCAAAAATAATTCCTACCAGCACCGACGATGTGAAAGAGCGCACGCTGCAGTCGGCGGGCGTTGCCGCCGGCGTTGGCATCTTGCTGGGCATGCTGCTATCGCGTCGATAGGGCTATTGCGCAAAATCACCCCAGCAAGCCCACCAGCGACATTACCAGCGTGATGGTGACCAGGCCCAGTGCAGTGGATACCGCCATGCTGGCCGTCACCAGGTCTTGCGCGACCTCGTAGCGCTGGGCAAACAAAAACACGTTGGCGCCGGTTGGCAGTGATGCGGTGACGATCATCACGGTCAGTGGCAGTCCTGACATGCCCAGCCCCAAACCCAGAGCGGCGACCAGGCTGGGCAGAGCCAGGTTTTTGAGCAGGCTGATACCCAGCGCGTTTTTCAGATTCGGGCCCACCTCTGCCTGCGTCAGCGTGACACCCACCAGCACCAACGCCACCGGGCCAAACGCGCTACCCAGCAGGTGCAGGGGCTTGTCGATCACTTCGGGCAGCACCAGCCCGGTTTGTGCAAACAGCAGGCCGACGATGATGGGCAGCGGCACCGGGTGGATGATGCCGCCCTTCACCGCCGCCAGCACCGTGAGCGCCATGTGCCTTTGGCTGCCTTGGTCGCCGGCGCGCTCCTCGCGGGCAGCAACCATTTCCAGCACCACAGTGGCCAGCGTCAGCAACACCAGTGCATGCACGGAAATGAGCGTGAACAGTGTGACCAAACCGGCTTGGCCGTAAGCCAGTCCGATCAGCGGAATGCCGATCATCACCGTGTTGCTGAAGGTGACGGCCAGCGCCAGCACGGCGGCGCGACGATTTGCGCCTTGCCAAAACAACATCGCGGTAAATAGCAGCAACGCTGCCACAAAGTAAGTGGCTACCGGCTTGAAATTGAGTTGCTCTACATGCACCGTGCTCATGGTGCGAAACAGCAGCGCTGGTGTCAGTACCATGAACACCAGATTCGACAGGTCCTTGATGGCCACGGCCCTGATCCAGCCGGCGCGACCGGCAGCAATGCCAACAGAAATCAATAAAACGACTGGCAGCAGTGCCGAGAAAACAGGGTTGTTCACGCGCCCTTATGACTTGCCGGCATTCTTGGCACTTTCAGCCATCTTCGACTTGAGCACAACGTAAGCGCCGACTGACACCGCGATGATGGCACCGATGACCACCACGCTCATCAGGCCGTAGTCAGTGGAAAAAAGGTCTTGCAGTGCTTTCATGGTGTTGGTCCTTAAAAATAGTTGATCATAAATTCGAAACGCATCGCCGCCCGGGCTTGGCAATGCTGCCTGACAGACAAAACTGATGCAAATCAATCAACCGGAATATTAAACCAGCCACAAGTCAATTGGCCGCATAGGTCACCCGCGTTGACGCCTGCTCACGTTTGCGCGTGGGCAGTGGCTGCCGTGGCGCAATCGGCACACACGCCGCGCACTGCCAGGTCCAGACTCAACCCCTGATAGCCCAATGCCTTGAGCGCTTGCAAGGCATTTTGTGCAGCCACCTCCAGGTCAAGCGCATTGCCTTGCAGCGCACCCTGCAAGGGCTGGTCGCGGTGGCAGCTTTGGCACTCGAAGTGCGGCAAGGCATGCACGCTGGCTGGCATGGCCTGGTAGCGGCGCACCCGCTTGGCATCGACCCGGCACAGCAGCAAGCCCACTTGCGCCAGCCGATCAATCAGGCGGTAAAGCGTGACGCGGTCCAGCGTGACAGCACCGTCGCCCGGTCCGTCTGCCGTGCTGTCAGACTGCAAGGCGGTTTGCAATTGCGCGTGGGTGTAGCTGGTGTCCGGGTGCGCCAGCAGCCAGCCCAGCACGCGTTTTGTCGCGCCAGTGCGGCGCAGACCATGGGCCGAGAGCAAGGCATCAATCGGATCAGGAACGCGCAAGGTTTGGGTCACTGGCATGGCGCAGGGCAGGTAGATATTTTTCAGATTAATAACTTAATGCAATTGAGTTGCGATAAGATATACCGCAACTCAATTGCATTATGACTGAAATCCCGCCATTTTTGAATGATCCAACATGACCTCTCAAACCCCCATTGCGCCACCTGATAGCGACCCTTCACACGGTCACAGCCCTGAGTCTACGCACGCCGCACACATCGGCGCGCACCGTGTTGCGCCAGCCAATGCAGCACGCAGCGTGCTGGCCTGGCCCGCCTGGCTGCGCGTCGCCGCTGTGCTGCCACTGGTGCTGCTGCTTTGGCTGGCGGTGCTGTGGGCCAATGAAGGAGCCGGCCTGTGGTGACCATCGACAACCTGACGGTGAGCTACCGCCAGCACCCGGCTCTGCACCACATCAGCGGCCAGTTTGTGGCGGGCGCGCTCACCGCGGTGATTGGGCCCAACGGCTCGGGCAAAAGCACGCTGCTCAAAAGCATCATGGGGTTGCTCAAACCGTCGGGCGGCAGCGTGCGCACCACCACACCACGCAGCCGCATCGCCTACCTGCCGCAAGCCACCGAGATCGACCGCAGTTTTCCGCTGCAGGTGCGCGACTGCGTGCTGCTGGGCTGCTGGAGTGCGGTGGGCGCTTTTGGCGCTGCCACCCGTAGCCTGCTCGCGCGCGCCGATGCCGCCATCCAAGCGGTGGGGCTGGGAGGCTTTGAGGCACGCGCGGTGGGGTCGCTGTCCAGCGGGCAGTTCCAGCGCGTGCTGTTTGCCCGGCTGCTGATGCAAGACGCCGAGCTGATTTTGTTGGACGAACCCTTCAACGCCATGGATTCGCGCACCACGGCCGCGCTGCTGGACCTGATTCACCAATGGAAAACCGAAGGCCGCACCGTGGTGGCCGTGCTGCACGACGACGCACAAGTGCGCGCGCACTTTAACCATACCGTGCTGCTGGCGCGCGAGCTGGTGGCCTGGGGCCCCACTGCGCAGGTGCTAACCGAGCCAAATTTGCAGCGCGCGCGTGCCCTGGCCGAGGCTTGGGACGATGAGGCCGAGATTTGCCACAGCGATGAAGTGGTGGCGGAGCCACACCCATGAGCACCACACTGCAAACCCTGTGGGACGTGACCGTCGGCCCGTTTGCCGAATTTGCCTTCATGCGCCGGGCGCTGGTAGCCACGCTGGCGCTGGCCATCAGCGCCGCGCCACTGGGTGTGTTCTTGACGCTGCGGCGCATGAGCTTGCTCGGCGATGCCTTGAGCCACGCGGTGTTGCCCGGTGTGGCGGTGGGCTTCATGCTGGCGGGCTTGTCGTTGCCGGCGATGGCTTTGGGCGGCGTGGTGGCGGGTCTGCTGGTGGCAGGCATTGCAGGCGTGGTCAGCCGCGCCACCGCACTCAAGGAAGATGCCAGCCTGGCCGCCATGTACTTGCTGGCGCTGGCACTGGGGGTCACGCTGATCTCGCGTCAGGGCAGCCAGCTTGACCTGTTGCACATTTTGTTTGGCAGTGCACTGGGCGTTGATGAGCAAGGCCTGCTGCTGGTGGCGGGAGTGGCCAGCGTCAGCGTGCTGGCCCTGGCTGCGCTGTACCGAGGGCTGGTGCTGGAGACCTTTGACCCGGTGTTTTTAGCCGCATCGGCTGCCAGCAGCGGCGGCCGCCCCTGGGTCTGGCAACAAAGCTTTCTGATGCTGGTGGTGGTCAACCTGGTGGCCGGGTTTCAAACCCTGGGCACCTTGATGGCCGTGGGACTGATGATGCTTCCTGCCGTGTCCGCCCGGCTGTGGCATGACAGCCTGGCCGCGCAATTGCTCAACGCCAGCGCGCAAGCCGCCGTGGCCGGGGTGGCCGGGCTGCTGCTGTCCTACCACTTCGACACGCCCAGCGGCCCGACCATCATTGGCTGCGCCGGTGTGCTGTACCTGGTCTCACTGCTTGTGTCACCCGGCGGCTGGCTGCCGAAAACCCTCAAACGCCCGCACCGGGTGGGTTGAACCCGGTTGATGACTTATCACTGAAAGGAAATCCATGAAACGCACCACTTTGAAAATTTTCGCCCTGTCCGCACTGGCGGCCAGCGGTCTTTTTGCCGCGCAAGCCAATGCCGCCGAACCCATGCCCGTGGTGGCCTCGTTCAGCATTCTGGGCGATCTGGTCAAAGTGGTGGGCGGCGAGCGAGTGGCAGTCACCACGCTGGCCAGGCCCAATGCCGACGCGCACGAATTCACCCCCAGCCCGGAGCATGCCAAGGCAGTGCTAGGCGCCAAATTGTTTGTGGTGAACGGCCTGAGTTTTGAGCCCTGGGCGCAAAAACTGGCCCAATCTGCCGGTTACAAGGGCGAAACGGTGGTAGCTTCCAAGGGCGTGCAGCCGCGCCAGATGGCCGCTGAAGCCGGCTATCCAAACGACACATCGCACGCCGAGTCCGACCCACACGCCTGGCAAAACCCGCTGAACGGGGTGCAGTATGTGAACAACATCGCCGCCGGTCTGGCCAAGGCCGACCCCAGTGGCGCCGCCATCTACCAGGCCAACGCCGCAGCTTATGCCCAACAGCTCAAGGACTTTGATGCCCAGGCCAAGACGCAGTTTGACGCGATTACCCCGGCCAAACGCAAGGTGATTACCTCGCACGATGCGTTTGGCTACCTCGCTGCGCGCTATAGCATCACCATGCTGGCCCCCGAAGGCGTGAGCACCGACAGCGAGCCCAGCGCCAAACACGTGGCGCAGCTGATTCGCCAGATCAAACGCGAAAAAATCAAGGCCGTGTTTATGGAAAATATGAGCAATCCGAAACTGATTGAACAACTCAGCAAGGACGCGGGTGTGAGCGTGGGTGCCACGCTATATTCCGATGCATTGTCTGAAACCAGCGGCCCAGCCCCCACCTACCTCAAGATGATGCAGCACAACGTGACACAACTGGTCAGTGGCATGCGGCTGAACTGAAATTAGTTGGGGTCAGAGCACGTCGCTGCGCGAGTGATCTGACCCGCAAGGACATCCACAATCAGTTGGGGTCAGAGCACGTCGCTGCGCGAGTGGTCTGACCCGCAAGGACATCCACAATCAGTTGGGGTCAGAGCACGTCGCTGCGCGAGTGGTCTGACCCGCAAAATATCAGGATGGCTTCATCGCGTCCCAGGCCGCCAGCGCCTCGGCCACCAGCATCAGGCCGGGGCCGCCACCCATGTAAACGCACACGCCCAGCGCTTCTTCCAGCTCGGCGCGAGTGCAACCCAGCCGCTGCAGCGCCTTGACGTGAAACGCGATGCAACCCGAGCAGTGCTGCGTGACACCAATGGCCAGCGCGATCAGCTCTTTGTGCTTAGCGCTGACCGTGCCTTCTGCCATGGCGGCCTTGGCCATTTGGCCAAAACCCAGCATGGTGTCGCTTTGCGCTTTGCGAAACGGCCCCAAATTTTCATTGATGTCCTTCATCAGGCCAATGGAATCAAACGTGCTCATAAAGCTCCTTGCTTTAAAAAAAAATCAGCCAATTTGGCAAACAGTTCACTGTAGTGTTTTGAGAGCCCAGCGTAGGTGCGGAACAAGTCAGCTTACATAAGTAAACCCTGAAGTATTGTAAGAACAAGTGGCAATGCGGCACCGGCCACCAAACTTCTTTCCGCTGGGCTTGTGTCGAGCCGGTCCATGAACCCTATGGGGCAGATTTGAGTCTGCCATGGTCGACTGAAGTCGACCACAAAAAAACCTCAACGTCAGCGTTGCAATATCCAGCGGCTGAAGTAACTCAGGCCGTCGACCAGGGCCACCAGCACGATCATGGCGATGAGCACGGTGCTGGTTTCCATCATCTGGAACAAGCCCATGTGAAAGGCCAGCATTTGCCCCAGACCGCCGGCGCCAACCACACCCAGCACGGCTGCGGCGCGGATGTTGTTTTCCCAGCGATAGAGCGTGTAGCTCACCAGTTGCGGCAAGGCCTGGGGAAAATCGGCGTACCAGAACACCTTGCCCGTGCCGATACCGCGCACGCGCAGGGCATCGGCCGGGCCGGTCGGCTGGTTCTCGAAAGTCTCGGCAAACAGGCGGCCCAGCACGCCGGTGGTGTGCAGCGCCAGCGCCAGCGTGCCGGCCAGCGGACCCAGGCCAGCCGAAATCAGCAGCAGCGCGGCCCACACCAGTTCAGGAATGCTGCGCAGCGCATTGAGCAGCAGCCGGGTCAAGCCACGCCAGCGCGCCGCGTCACCGGGGTGGGTTCTGGCCGCAGGCAGTGCCAGCGCCAAACCAGCCACGGCCGCCAGCGCCGTGCCCAGCGCCGACATGGCCAGGGTCTCCAGGCTGGCCCAGAGCACTTTTTGCAGGAACGCCGGGGCCGTTTGCGGCACCAGCAGCTCACTGACAAAACGCCCCATCGACGCCAGCGCATCGGCTGACAAAAACTTGCCCCATTGCAAATCCAGCGATGTGAAGCTGGCCAGCACCAACACCAGCAGCCCAAGGTTGAGCCAGCAGGCCTTGCAGCGCCAATGCCACAGCGGGGGTGGACGCGCGGGGGTCATGCCAGGGATTCCCGCAGCAGGCTGCTGGCACGGTCGGCCAGCCAGACCAGAGCCATGAAGACCAGCAACATGGTGGCCACTTCGCTGCCGTTGAACATTTTCATGGAGGCATCCATCTGCTGGCCCAGCCCGCCAGCGCCGACAAAGCCCAGCACCGCCGAGGATCGGATGGCGCATTCCCAGCGGTAGACCGTATAGCTGGTGAGTTCGGTGGCGCTTTGGGGCAGCAATCCGTAGAAAAAGGCCTGCAGCCGGCCGCTGCCGTTGCGCAACAGGTTTTGTGTCGGCTGCGCGTCGCTGGACTCCAGAATCTCGGCGTACACCTTGCCCAACATGCCGGCATAGGTGAGCGCAATCGCCAGCACGCCCGAGGTGGGCCCCAAACCAACAACGCGGACAAAAATCAGCGCCCAGATCAACTCGGGCACACTTCGCAGCAGCATCAGCAGCCAGCGCACAGCCTGGCGAACCGCGGCGGGAAAGAACGCCATGCGGCCCGACAAAGCCGAGATCGACAGCGTGCGCGCCGCCAGCAGCGCCAGCGGAATGGCCAAGCCCAGCGCCAGCACAATGCCCGCCGTGGCGATGGCCACGGTGCGCCAGGTCTCGCGCGCCACCAACAGCAAAAATTCGGGTTCCAGCTTGGGTGGGAAGAAGTCCCCGAGAAAATGCAGCGTGGGGCGCAGGCTCTCGGGACTCAGCAAGGTCCAGGGTCTGAATTCAGCCAGCACCAGCAGCGGCCAGGCCACCACGCCGGTGGCCAGCAGCGCAAACAGCCGACCGATCCAGGCTGGGTCGCGCCGTGCGGCGGTCGTTGCGGTCAAAGTCAGCATCTCAACGACAGGTCAAGGGCACGGCGGGCACGCTGGCTGGCGCCATTTCAGGTGGCGGTGCCGGCGCGGCCAGTTCGTCGAGATGGCGTGCGTACAGATCAGTCAGACGTTCGGGGCTCACCTCGGCCGTGGGCAGGTCAAACGCCACCTCGCCGTCACGCATACCAATGATGCGCGGGAAGTGCTGCAAAGCCATGTCGACGTGGTGCAAGGTGGCGACCAGCGTGGCCTGCTGTTCGCGCGCCACTGCGGTGATCGACGCGCAGGCTTGGCGGGCGCGCTCGGGGTCGAGTGCCGACAGCGGCTCATCAACCAACAGCAGGCGCGCATTGGCAACAGCCAACCGCGCCAGCCCGACGCGCTGGCGCTCACCACCCGAGAGCCGGTCAACGCGTTCAAACAATTTCTCAGCCAGGTCAAAGCGCGCCAGCGCGGCTTCGGCCAGTTCAATTCTCTGCGGGTAGAGCAAACTGCCCAGGCTTTCCCACAAGCCCATGCGCGGCAGCAAACCGGCCAGCACGGCCGTGATGACCCGCTGGCGCGGCGGCAAGGGCGGTACTTGCGGCGCCAGACAGAGTTGGCCACGCAGGCGCTGCAGTTCTGCAGTGCCCAGCGTCCACGGGTCGCGCCCGTCCAGCAGCAACTGACCCCGGGTCGGCTTGAGCGCGCAGGCCATCAGCTGTAGCAACGTGGTCTTGCCCGCGCCCGAGGGGCCGATGATGGCCACCTGCTCGCCCTGCGCGAGCGTCAGGTCAATCGCCTTGAGCGCGGGGGCCGCTGTTGCTTGAGCTGACGGATGCTGAGCCGAGCAGGTTTGTAATGCAATCTCCATGACTAAACCCGAGCGCCAAGGGCAACGTCAGCAAAACCCGTCATTGCGAACACAGTGAAGCAATCCATGACTTCAAACGGCACGACCGCCGCGCTTCGCTCGCAGTGACAAGGCAAATAGCCGTCATTACTTGAGCAAACCGGCACTGCGGGCTGCCGCTTCAATGCCCTTGTAATTGGCTGCCTGGGTGGGGATGAAACGGCTGGCGCGTTGCAGCTCCAGCAGTGCCTTGCCTTCTGGCGTGCTGCTGTTGAGGTCCAGAAATGCACGGGTGATCTTGTCCTGGAGGGCTTGCGGCATGTCGGCATGCACGGTCCAGTTGTAGTCAAAGTAGGCGGGCGTGGTGTAGAACACCCGAACCTTGCTGGTGTCGACTTTTTTGTCGGTCACAAACTTGTTCCAGACCGAAATGTTGAGCGCACCGGCGTCAACCTTGCCGGCGGCCACGGCAGCAATTGTGGCGTCGTGTGCGCCCGAAAACGCCACGCGCTTGAGGTCGGTGTCGGGGTTGATCTTGGCCTCAAGCAAATAGTTGCGCGGCATCAGGTGGCCAGAGGTGCTCGACGCCGAGCCAAAGCTGAGCGTTTTGCCTTTCAGGTTGGCCAGCGTCTGAATGTCGGGCTGTGAGGTGATGAAAACCGATTTGAAGTTGGCATCTTCCGCGCGCTGCACCAGCGGCACCGCCTTGCCGCCCGAGCGCACATTGGCCTGGACAAAAGTGAAACCGCCAAACCAGGCCAAGTCAACCTGCTTGTTGACCAGCGTTTCCACGGCGGCAGCGTAGTCGGACACCGGGGTGAACACCACCTTCATGCCGAGTTTTTGCGACAGGTAGGCCACCAGCGGTGCGGCTTTGCGCGCCAGTTCGGTGGGTGATTCGTCAGGAATGGCGGTGATCTTGAAGACCTGCTGAGCATAGGACTGGGTGGCAAAACCCAAAACGGTGCAGGCCAGCAGGGCGCGCGCGGCGAAGCGACGTGAAGTTGTGAGCATAAAGAGCTTTCATTTCTATAAGTTGATGAGGATGGCGCATGTCAAGGTGCGTCAAAACCGGGCGCAATGGTAATGGAAATGCTGACGGCAGCCCGTGGCGCTACGATCAGACCCCAGCCACTCGCACCAATCCATGAAAACACCTGTCTTCGTCCAGTTGCACCACGACAGTGCCGAACACATCCGCCAGGAACTGCTAGAGGGCCTGACGGCAAATCTGCTGCCCGGTGGCGCCACGGTTTCACCAAAGTTCTTGTACGACGCGCTGGGTTCGCGCCTGTTCGAGGCCATCACCGAGCTGCCCGAGTACTACCCAACGCGCACCGAGGCCGGAATTTTTTCAGCCCATGCCCAAACCATGGCCCGGGCTGTGCCGTCGGGAGCCACGCTGATCGACCTGGGCGCGGGCAATTGTGGCAAGGCCGCCGCACTCTTTGGCGCGCTGACCCCCAGCCGCTACGTGGCGGTTGACATCTCGGCCGATTTTTTGCGCGCCACCCTCACCAGTTTGCAGCGCCAGTACCCGGCGATGGACATGGTCGGCGTCGGGCTGGATTTTTCACACACGCTGGATTTGCCCCCCGAGGCAGGTGCGCCAAGCGCCGGGCAACGACTGCTGTTTTACCCGGGGTCGAGCATTGGCAATTTCACCCCAAGCCAGGCGCTGGTTTTTTTGCGCCAGGTGCGCGCTGCCTGTGGCCCGGTGGCGGGCAGCGGGTTGTTGATTGGTGTGGATTTGGTGAAGGATGCGGCAGAACTGGAAGCCGCCTACGACGACGCTCTGGGTGTTACGGCCGCCTTCAACCGCAACCTGGTTTACAAACTGAATCGGCTGCTCGGCACCGACCTGCGGCTGGCCGACTGGGCGCACCATGCGCTGTTCAACCACCTTGAGTCGCGCATTGAAATGCACCTGGTGGCGCAGCGCGACCTGACGGTACATTGGCCGGGTGGCCAGCGCGCCTTCAGTCAGGGCGAGCGCATCCACACTGAAAATTCTTACAAGTGGACCGTGGCAGGCTTTTCACAGTTGTTGCGTGAGGCTGGTTTTGCCGAGCCCCTGGTGTGGACCGATGCGCCCACAGTGGATGCAGGGCGCTTTGCCGTGATGTGGGCCAGCGCCTGATGCTGGCGCGAATGTCAGGCCTGTAATGACCATCAACCAAGCCCCTTTTTCAAGCGGAACAGGTTCTGAACCCGGCATGGATGTCATTGCGCTCGGGCGTGAAGTAATTGCGGTAACGCGGGTGCGCCATGCGCTCGGACGTGGCCCGGCTGGCGCCACGCAGCACCGGCCGGTCGCCGAACCAGGGAGCCGAATAGTCAAGGTAGGGGTGTGCCACAAAACCTGGGTAGGGGTTGAAAGTGCTGGCGGTCCATTCCCACACCTCGCCCCAGTGAAAACCGGGCTGTGTCATGGCGGCCCGTTCCCACTGCACCTCGGTGGGCAACTGGCGGCCGGCCCAGCGGCACCAGGCATCGGCCTCGAAATAACTCAGATGACAGGCTGGCGCATCGAGGTCCAGCGCCTGCCACTGGCCGAAGCAGCATTGCTCCCACCCCAGCGCCCCATTGGCCTGGGCGACCGGGCGAAGATAACGCGGCCCCGTCAAAGCAGCGCCCTGCCCGGCTTGCAGCCACTGCCAACCCGCCTCAATCCACCACTGTGGGTCGGCGTAAGCACCCGCTTCCACAAAAGGCAAATAGCGTCGCCACGACACGGGTCGATCGTCGATGGCATAGGCGTCCAGGTGCACGCTATGCGGCGCCAGTTCATTGTCAAAGGCAAAGCCACTTCCTGTGCAGCCCAAGGTCCAGTCACCTGCCGCCACGTTGAGCGCCTGCACCGGCCCACTGATGCGCGCTGCCTGGTCGCCTGCCAGCGCTGGCGGCAAGGCGATGCCCAAGGCCTGTGCCATGTAGACAGAGGCTTCGCCGTGCATGTCTTCATGGAACAGCGCCAAGCGATAGAAATACAAGGCGGTATCGTCGCTGGCCTCGGCCGCCAGCAAGGCCAGAGTCTGGTCCAGCGAAGCCTGCAGGTAAGCCCGGGTGGCTTGCAGGTCAGGCAGTGGCAAGTGCCAGCGGCTGTCATGCGCCACCAGACTGGAGTTGTACAGCGCATCAGCCTGCGGCAACAACGCGGGCGCACGCACGGCCTGCAGATCAGCCCGCACCCCCTGTCGGCGTTGCGGGTTGCGCGCCAGCCAGAATTCCTGAAACCAGGCGATGTGCCCCGCTTCCCACAGCGGCGGATTGAGTTGTTGGGTGCAAGGCACGGCCAGCAGTGGCCCCAGCGCGGCCGCACAGGCGTCCAGCAAAGCAAGCGTGCGGGCGCGGCTGGCGCGCAAGTGCTGCGCCAGCGCGGGCGCATCTGCAGTGCGCGCCGCTTGGGCGAACTGCCAACGGAGCTGGGTTGGAATCGACTCGGGGGGCATGACTGATGGCCTCTGTGAAGAAACAGGTGGTGATTGTGAGCCCGGCGCTGGCCGATGCCAACAACGGCAATTGGCAAACCGCGCGGCGCTGGCAAAAATTCCTGCAGACCCCCAGCGCCAGCCAGCCCGGCTTTGCAGCGCGCATCGTGACGCAGTGGCCGGACGGCCCGGCAGCGGCACAAGACAGCGCCATGGTCGCCTTGCACGCGCGGCGCTCGGCGGCCTCCATCCTGGCCTGGGCACAGAGCCGGGGTGATGCCGCTGCGCTGCTGCCGGTGCCCGGCTTGGCCGTGATGCTCACCGGCACCGACCTGTACCGCGACATTCAGACCGATGCGCAAGCCCAGCGATGTCTGCAGTTGGCGCAGCGCCTGGTGGTGTTGCAAGCCCTGGGGTTGGCGGCGTTGCCAGCGGCGCTGCAACCCCGCGCCCAGGTGATTTTTCAGTCGACAGCGGCGCGCAAGCGTCTGACCAAATCAGCGCGTTTTCTCAAGGCGGTGATGGTTGGCCACCTGCGCGATGAAAAGTCGCCGCAAACCTTGTTTGCCGCCGCCCGGCTGCTCACGCCGCAAGACGCCATTTACATCGACCACATTGGCGCCGCGTTGGACCCCGCGCTGGCGGCGCTTGCCCAAGCCACGGTCATCGCCTGCCCTGGCTACCGCTGGCTTGGCGCTTTGCCGCACGAAACCACGCGCCGACACATCCAGCGCGCCCATATGCTGGTGCACACCAGCCGCATGGAAGGCGGCGCCCATGTGCTGATGGAAGCGGTGCGCTGCGGCACGCCGGTGCTGGCCTCGCGCATCGATGGCAATGTCGGTATGCTGGGCGTGGATTACGCGGGCTATTTTGACTGGAGCCATGCAGATCAACTGGTCGCCCTGCTGCGCCGCTGCCACTCTGAGCCAGCTTTTTACGCCCACTTGCAGGCCCAGTGCGCAGCGCGTGCGCCGCTGTTTGCGCCGCAGACCGAGCAGCTGGCAGTGCAGCAACTGTTGACCGAGCTCACGGCAGCGCCGACCCGCCTCTGAGTCCAGCCCACCCTTTTGAATTTTCCTGAACATTTTTACCTGATGCAACACCCCCACCAACCCATTGCCAGAGACATCGTGCTGATCGGCGGCGGCCACAGCCACGTGGGCGTGCTCAAGCGCTTTGGCATGGCGCCCGAACCCGGCGTGCGCCTGACCGTGATCTGTACCGATGTGCACACACCCTACTCCGGCATGTTGCCGGGTTATGTGTCGGGCCACTACAGCTACGATCAAGTGCACATCGACCTGGCACGGCTGGCCGTATTTGCCGGCGCCAGGCTCTACCGCGACGAGGTGGTGGGCATTGACCGTGTGGGTAAAAAAGTGCTGTGCCGAAACCGTCCGCCGGTGGCTTACGACTGTTTGTCGATCAACATCGGCTCGACGCCGCGCCTTAGTGGTGTGCCCGGGGCCGACGCCTTCAGCACGCCGGTCAAGCCCATCACCCGCTTCAACCAGCGCTGGCTGGCACTGCTGGCCAAAGTGCAGGCGCATACCCAGGGTGTGTTGCGCATCGCCGTGGTCGGCGCCGGGGCTGGGGGGGTGGAGCTGCTGTTGTCGATGCAATACCGCTTGCGCCGCGAATTGGTGGCACGCGAGCGCGACCCCGATCTGCTGCAATTTCACCTGCTCAGCGCCGCCGATAGCATCATGCCAACGCACAACGCACAGGTGCGCGGCAAGTTTGCCAGGGTGCTGAATGACCGCGGTGTGCAGGTGCACCTCAACGCCAAGGTGACCCAGGTCGAGCCTGATCGGCTGATTTGCGAAAGTGGCCAGGTGGTCGAGGCGGACGAGACCATGTGGGTCACGCAAGCCGGTGGTGCACCCTGGCTGCAGGGCACCGGCCTGGCACTGGATGCGGGCGGCTTCGTGCGCGTGAACGACCAGTTGCAAACCCTCACTGACCCGGCCATTTTTGCCGCCGGCGACATTGCCGCCATGCAAAACCACCCGCTGGAGAAAGCCGGTGTGTTTGCCGTGCGCATGGGTCGGCCGCTGGCTGACAACCTGCGCCTGAGCGTGCAGGGGCGCGCCTTGCTGGCCTACCACCCGCAATCGCGCTGGCTGGCGCTGATCAGCACGGGCAACCGTTATGCGGTGGCGTCGCGCGGGGCGCTGGGTTTCTGGGGCGCCTGGGTGTGGCGCTGGAAAGACTGGATCGACCAGCGTTTCATGCGCAATTTCTCGGATTTTCCCGACATGCAGGCCAAGACGGCTGCGCCGCCGCGCAGCACACCGTCGCAGCTGGCACTGAACCCGGACGAAGCCCTGCAAGCGATCTCGGCCATCGCCATGCGCTGTGGCGGCTGCGGCGCCAAGGTGGGCGCCACGGTGTTGTCGCGGGCCTTGGGGCAACTGCAAGTGGTGCAGCGCGATGACGTGCTGATCGGCATCAAGGACCCCGACGACGCCGCCGTGGTGCGTGTGCCGCCCGGCATGGCGCTGGTGCATTCAGTCGACTTTTTCCGCGCTTTTATCGATGACCCCTACCTGTTCGGCAAGGTGGCCGCCAACCACGCCCTGGGCGACATTTTTGCCATGGGCGCCGAGCCGCAGTCGGCCACGGCCATTGCCACCGTGCCGCCGGGGCTGGAGGCCAAGGTGGAAGACCTGCTGTTCCAGATGATGCGCGGTGCGGTCGAGGTGCTCAACGACGCCGGCTGCGCGCTGGTGGGCGGCCACACCGGCGAAGGCGCTGAGCTGGCGCTGGGTTTTGCCGTCAACGGGCTGATCGACGCGCAAATGGTGGGCATCACGCGCAAAGGCGGCATGCAGCCTGGCGATGTGCTGATTTTGACCAAGCCGATTGGCACCGGCACACTGTTTGCCGCGCACGCCCGGTTGGCCGCCAAGGGGCGCTGGATCGATGCCGCGCTGCAGTCCATGGTGCTGTCAAACCGGCAAGGCGCCGAGTGCCTGCGCAACTTTGGCGCCACCGCCTGCACCGACCTGACCGGCTTTGGTTTGCTGGGCCATCTGGTCGAAATGACCCGGGCCTCAAAGGTGGATGCCGAGCTGGTGTTGTCGGCGCTGCCGCTGCTGGACGGCGCGCTCGACACTGTTGCGGCGGGCATTGTGAGTTCACTGCAACCCGCCAATGTGCGGCTGCGCCGGGCGCTGCGCAATCAGGAAGAATTCGTCAACGACCCGCGTTACCCGTTGCTGTTTGACCCGCAAACTGACGGCGGCCTGCTGGCCAGCGTGCCGGCTGACCGGGCTGCGGCTTGTTTGGCCGCGTTGAAGGCGGCGGGGTATGGGCAGACGGCTGTGATTGGGCGAATTTTGGCGCAGGGTGAGGCGTTGGAGCCGGTGGTGTTGCTGCCCTGACTTTTCCTTCATTGCATCGTGATGACTTGATTGATGTGTTGTTAGCGGTAACCCGCGCAGCGACTGGCATTGGCGGCTTCCTCATACTGGAGTACCAGAAATCGTCAGCCCCCAATACCAGCCACTGCGCTAGACGCAGTGCGGTGCTGGTGAAATGCAGCTGTAGCAATATTTGCATTTGCATTTGTCTTAGGCAATCTAAGCACATCACCGCATCGCGCGGTAACCGGTGGGGGTGGTCACCGATTTCTGGTACCCCAGTATGAGGTGGCCGCCCCCACCGGTTACCGCGCGCAGTGCAGAACAAGCCGCCCCAGTCGGCTGCCGCGCGCGGCACAGCAAAGCAAAACACAACTTTACCCACGCTTCACGCCAAGGACAAGCCACACGACGTAGAATAGGTAATTGATCAATTACTTTAAATGTCATGGAAGTTCAGGACAAACCAACCAAACAGCGCACCGAAGTGCGCCAGGCAAGCTTGGTAGAAGCCGCCCTGCTGCTGGCCGCGCAACGCAGTCCGGCCGACATCACCACAGCCGACCTGGCGCGCGCGGTGGGCATTTCGCAGGGCGCCGTGTTCAAACACTTTGCCAGCAAGGAAGCGATCTGGCTGGCGGTGCTCGACTGGGTGGCTGAAACTCTGATGGCGCGCCTGCAGGCTGCTGCTGCCGGTGCCGAACCCACCGCCTTGCCAGCGCTACGCGCGGTCTTTATGGCGCATGTGGACTTTATTACGTGTTACCCCGGCGTACCCCGGCTGATTTTTCAGGAGCTACAGCACAGCGGTGACACCCCGCTCAAAGGCAGCGTGCGGATGCTGATGCAGCGCTACCGCACGTTGCTCATGCAGCTGCTGCAACAAGCCGTGCAGCAGCGCACTCTAGCCAAAGGCACCAACTTGCAGGCCGCTGCCGTGCTGTTCATCGGCGCCGTTCAGGGGCTGATGATGCAGGCCATGATTTCCGGCGACCTGCCCGCCATGGCGCGCCAGGCGCCTGAGGTGTTTGCCATCTTTACGCAGGGCCTGTTTGAAAACAGACCTGCTTTTGAGAGCCCTTCTTTTTGATTTTTGAAAGTACCCGCCATGACATCTAAATCCCTTGTTTTACGCCGCCTTGCCATAGGCGCAGCCGCTCTCGTTTTGATTGGCGGCATGGTTTATGTGTTGCTGCGCTCCGGGCCACTGGCTCCCATCAAAGTCACCGTGGCGCATCCGATTGAAGGGACCTTGAACCCGTCAATTTTTGGCATCGGCACCGTCGAAGCCCAGCGCAGTTGGATGGTCGGCCCCACCGTGCCCGGGCGCGTGCTGAACGTGCTGGTGGATGTGGGCGACAAAGTCAAGGCCGGGCAACTGCTGGCCGAAATGGACCCGGTGGACTTCAGCCAACGCCTGGCCGCTCTGGACGCCGCGATGGCACGGGCCGGCAGCGCCCAGTCTGCCGCGCAAGCCCAAGTGCAGGACGCCAAGGCGCGCAGCGCACTGGCCGCTGCCACCACCCAGCGCAACCAGGACCTGGCACAGCAAAACTTCATCAGCAACGGCGCACTCGATGCGGTTTTGCAAGCCCAGGCTTCAGCGAACGCTGCGGTGCAGGCGGCGCAGGCCAATCTGGCGGGGGCTGGGCAAGACCAAACCCGCCTCAAAGCCGAGCGCGCCGCTTTGGCACAACAGCGCGACAACGTGCGCCTGTTTGCCCCGGCCGATGCCGTGGTGACCACACGCGACGCTGAAGCAGGCAGCACTGTGGTGGCAGGCCAGCCGGTGCTGCGCCTGATGGATCCGGCCAGCCTGTGGGTCAAGCTGCGCGTCGACCAAGGCCGCTCCAGCGGCCTTGCCAACGGCGTCAAGGCCAGCATTGTGTTGCGATCCAACCCGCAAGCCGCATTACCCGGCCAGGTGGCACGCATTGAGTTGCTGGCCGACAGCGTGACCGAAGAGCGCATTGCCCAGGTGGCGTTTGATGCGCCGCCCGCGCATCTGTCGGTGGGGGAAATGGCCGAGGTAACGCTGCAACTGCCCGCCACCGCGCCCGCGCTGCTGCTGCCCAACGCCGCCATTCAGCATCAAAAAGGCCAAAGCGGGGTCTGGCTTGTCAAGGACGGCAAGCCTGAATTTGCCCCAGTGCAGATCGGCATACAAAGCCTGGACGGTCAGGCGCAGGTGCTTGAGGGTTTGGATAAAAACGATCACGTCGTGATTTACAGCCAAAAAGCTTTAAGTAGTGGCGCGCGCATCTCGGTGGTGGACGCACTGGTCAAGCCCGGAGCCGCCCAATGATCAGCCTGGCCGGACGTGACATTCTGCATGGCTGGGGCAAGTTCGCGCTGACAGGCCTGGGGCTGGGGCTGTTGATTGGCGTGACGCTGACCATGGCCGGGGTTTATCGCGGTATGGTCGACGATGCGCAGGCCCTGCTGACCAACAGCCAAGCTGATTTATGGGTGGTGCAAAAAGACACCCAGGGCCCGTATGCCGAGGCATCGAGCATCAAGGACGATGTGGTGCGCAGCGTGCGCGGCATGCCCGGCGTGGCCACCGCCGCCAACGTGACCTACCTCACCATGCAAGTGCAGCGCGCAGATGGTGTGGAAGCGCGCACCATGGTGGTTGGCGTGGAACCAGGGCAGCCCGGTGCACCCGGCTACCTGGTGGCGGGGCGCCAGCTCACCCGAAACCACTACGAAGCGGTGGCTGACATCAAAACCGGCCTGAAACTGGGTGACGCGGTGCGTCTGCGCCGCCACAGCTACACCGTGGTGGGGTTGACCCAGCGCATGGTGTCCTCAGGTGGCGACCCGATGCTGTTTGTGCCCCTCAAAGACGCGCAGGAAGCGCAGTTTTTAAAAGACAACGACACCATCGTCAACGACCGCACCCGCACCGCCGCTAACCCCGCCTTCAACCGCCCCGGGGTGCCGGGTTTGCTCGATGCCGTGCAAAACCTGCAAACCAGCAGCCACAATGTCAACGCGGTACTGGTGCAGTTGCAACCGGGCTGGCGGGCTGATGAAGTGGCCGACTCGCTCAAACGCTGGAAGCATGTGCAGGTGTATACCCGCGCTGGCATGGAAGAGATTCTGGTGGCCAAGCTGATTGCCACGTCGGCCAAACAAATCGGCATGTTTCTGGCTATCTTGGCGGTGGTCAGCGCAGCCATTGTGGCCTTTATCATCTACACCATGACGCTGGGGAAAATCCGTGAAATCGCGGTCTTGAAACTGATTGGCACACGCAATATGACCATTGCCAGCATGATCCTGCAACAGGCCTTGGGGCTGGGGCTGATCGGCTTCATGGTGGGCAAAATCGTCGCCACCCTCTGGGCGCCGATCTTTCCCAAGTACGTGCTGCTCACGACCAGTGATGCCATCACCGGCCTGGTTGCCACCATGCTCATTTGCGCCCTGGCCAGTACGCTGGCGATTCGCGCGGCGCTCAAGGTCGATCCGGCCGAGGCGATTGGATGAACTCCATGAACACAGACAACACAAACACCGGCGGCATCCGCATCGAAGGCCTGCGCAAGGTCTACGGCAAGGGCGACAGCGCGGTCGTTGCCCTGAAAAACGTCAATCTGGTGGTGGCGCCCGGTGAGGTGGTGGGGCTGGTGGGGCCCTCGGGCTCAGGCAAGAGCACACTACTGAAATGCCTGGGCGCCATCATTGAACCCACCTCGGGGCGCATGACACTGGGCGAGGACGTGATTTACGACAACGGCTGGCAAGTGCCAGACCTGCGTGCGCTGCGGCGTGACCGCATTGGGTTTATTTTTCAGGCGCCCTACCTGATTCCGTTTCTGGATGTGACCGACAACGTGGCGCTGCTACCCATGCTGGCAGGCGTGGGCAATGCCGCGGCGCGCTCCCGTGCACTGGAACTACTCACCGCGCTCGATGTGCAGCACCGCGCCAAAGCTGAGCCCTCACAGCTTTCCGGCGGCGAGCAACAACGAGCGTCGATCGCCCGCGCGCTGGCTAACCGCCCCCCGGTGATATTGGCAGACGAGCCCACAGCGCCACTGGACAGCGAACGCGCCCTGGGCGTGATGCGTATCCTGAACCAGATGGCGGTTCGGGCCAACACGGCGATCATTGTGGTGACGCACGACGAAAAAATCATCCCCACCTTCAAGCGGATTTATCACATCCGAGACGGGCAAACGGTGGAAGAAGCAGGCGAAGGCAGATCGCTGGATTGATGTTTACTCGAACGACGGTGTTTCTGGCTTGGCGACCGGTTTGCCCGCTGCCACCCAGCCGTCAAAACCACCTGCAATCGACTTCACGTTCAGGTAGCCCATGTCACGCAAAGCTACGGCCGCCAGCGCGGCGCGGCCGCTGGTTTTGCAGTACAGCAGCAGGCTCAGGTCGCGTGATTGCAGCGCCGGGTTGGCACTGAATTTGAACTCAAGCATGCCGCGCGAAATGTGCACGGCACCGGCCAGATGACCAGCGGCAAATTCATCGGCTTCGCGCACATCCACCAGCACATCGGCTTCTCGAATAGCTTGCTCGGCGTCGGTTACCAAAATTTCCTCCACACGGGTTTTGGCGGCGGCAACGAGGTCGTGGGCGGTTTTCATATCAATCTCCGAAAAACAAAAACAAATCAGGTCCGTTAACCAATCTTTTTAAAGTGGTTTACGGATAGTGATAGCCCCGCGGATGTCGCCCACAGCGTAGCCAGTGGCCTTGTCAGCCGGGTAAAGCGCGTGTACTCTCGCAGCGACTTCAGGAGCCAAATCTGCGCTGGCGCCGTGGCACGCCAGGCAGACCTGTTGCGTGGGCAGCGCTTTCATGTAGCGGTATTCTTTGCCGCCAGCCACCTCAACCAATTCATATTTCTCAAGTGTGGCCGGCTTTTCGCCAGCAGCGGTGCGGCGGTCAAAGTCTTCCAAAGCGGCCAATTCCCAGGCATCGGGCACCGCCTTGGGATTGCGGTTGCGCAAGCTCACACGACGAATCGCCCAGCCGGTTTGCGCGGACGCCGTCTTGGCCATTTGGGGCGCTTTTTCGTTACACACAGCCACGGCAGAGGCCGGGCCGCCCTTGGCGATCTGGGTGTTGAGCACTTCCAGCAGCTTGAGTGGCACTGCACCGGCCACCTTGCGCGCCTCGGTGAGCAACGGATCGTCTTGCGCCAGCGCCGGCACACTCAGCCACAGCGCAGCACCCACAAGCGCAAAACCAAACCGGCCCATTGGTAAATTTTTTGTATTCATCTTTTGACTCCTTAAGTTGAACAAGGCGTGCATTACATCAGCAAAAACGCCCAACCGTCTGTGACGAATGTCACGCGCCACAGCATCAATTTGCCGCCAAGCTTAGCGAATCCCGCGCTCGGTCTGGCCCAGCATTTCCTTGGTCACCAGCGTGATGCCGGAATCGGTCACGCGAAAGCGTTTTTTGTCCTGCTCCGGATCAACGCCGATCACGGTGCCATCCGGCAGTTCGGAATTCTTGTCGATGATGCATTTCTTCAAAACACAATGGCGCCCCACCTGCACATTTGGCAAGATCATCGAGTCTTCGATGTTGGCAAAACTGTGCACATAAACACCCGAAAACAACATGGACCGGCGCACGGTTGCGCCACTGACAATGCAGCCCCCGGAAACCATTGAATCCACCGCCTGGCCGCGCCGGGTGTCGTCGTCAAAGACAAATTTGGCCGGTGGCATTTGCGGCTGCCAGGTCCAGATCGGCCAGTTTTCAGAATACAGATTGAGGTCGGGTGTGACTTGCACCAGATCCATGTTGGCCGCCCAGTAAGCGTCGAGCGTGCCGACGTCACGCCAGTAATGCGCTTTGCCAGGCTCAGTGACAGAACTCGCGGCAAAGTTCTGTGCGTAGGTGCGGTAGCGTTTGACGCAGTGCGGAATGATGTCTTTGCCAAAATCATGGCTTGACTTGGGGTCGTCGGCGTCACGCAGCAGTTGCTCGATCAAAAAATCGGTGTTAAAAACATAAATCCCCATGCTGGCCAGCGCATGCGCGGGGTCGCCCGGCATGTGCTGCGGCTGGGCCGGTTTTTCGGTGAAGTCAAGCACCCGGTCGGCTTCGTCCACCGACATCACACCAAAGCTGCTGGCCTCATGCAAAGGCACCTCGATGCAGGCCACGGTCAGGTCGGCCTTGCGCGCCACGTGGGCTGCCAGCACCCGGCCGTAGTCCATGCGGTAGATGTGGTCGCCCGACAAAATCAGCACGTACTCAGGCCGCGCATGGCGGATTTCGCGCAGGTTCTGAAACACCGCGTCGGCCGTGCCCTGATACCAGTGTTCTTCATCTGACTGTTGCTGCGCCGGCATGATCTCGATGAATTCATTGAGACGACCATCCAGAAAGCTCCAGCCCAATTGCAAATGCCGGATCAGGCTTTGCGACTTGTACTGTGTGGCCACCCCCACCCGGCGCACGCCCGAGTTGACGCAGTTGGACAGCGTGAAGTCGATGATGCGGAACTTGCCGCCAAAAGGCACCGCCGGCTTGGCCCGAAAGTCGGTCAGCTCGTGCAGCCGGCTGCCGCGCCCGCCCGCCAGAATCAGCGCAAAGGTGTTGCGCGTGAGCTGGCTGACAAAACGCGGGTCATGCGCTCTGCGTTCAGCCATGTCCATTTCTTGATTGCTCGCCATGATCGCTCTCCCATGTTCAGGCCGTAGCCACGCCAAAGTTGTCGGGCATCTGGATGGCCACCACTTCGCCGCGCGCTGTCGCCACACCCGCGGCATAAACGATGGACTCGATCACCACCTTGCGGCCCTTGATTTCCTTGATGCGACCGCGAATTTCCAGGGTTTCGGAGATCGGTGTGGGCTTCAAATAGTCCACATGCAGCGAGCCGGTAACAAAGCGAAATGCCGGCAGCGTGTCCATGGCGCGGCCCTCCTGCTGGTACATGGCAGCAGCGGCGGTGCCGGTGCTGTGGCAGTCGATCAGCGAGGCCAGCAGGCCGCCATAGGTGAAACCGGGCACGGCCGTGTGAAACGGCTCGGGGGTGAAATGGGTCACGGTTTCGTCGCCCTCCCAAAACGTCTTGATGCGGTGGCCGTGGTTATTTTTGGCGCCGCAACCATAGCAATGCGACAGGTTCTCGGGGTAGTAGTCCTGAAAGGCTTTCATGGGTGTTTCCTGGAAGGTCGGTAAATTCGGTTTTCTGAAAGCCAGTTATGCCCTAAGGCCGTGGCAAAGAGGCTGACTTTTGTCAATTTTCTGAGGTTTAGTGTTCAACGTGCAGCTTGGCATGAATGCGCCGCGTGGTGCGCCACACCGCCCACAGCACCACTGGCACCAGCGCACCGGCGGCCATTTCTGGATTCACCGGTAGCCCGGCCGCCTTGAGCGCCTTGCCGCCATACAGCAGCAAGCTGATGACGTAATAAGAGATGGCGGCAATCGACAAGCCTTCGACGGTGCTTTGCAAGCGCAGTTGTAACTCCTGGCCGCGCGTGAGCTTGGCCAGGAGCTGCTGGTTTTGCACCTCGGTGGCAATGTCGACCCGCGTGCGCAACAGGTCACTGGTGCGCGCCACCCGCTCCGACAAAGAGGCCAGCCGCTGCCCGGTGGCCGCTACTGTGGCCATGGCCGGCGAGAGCCTGCGCTGCATGAACTCGCCAATGGTCTGGGTGCCAGGAATGGCTTTTTCGCGCAGTTCCCTGATGCGTTGGTTGACCAGCCCATAGTAAGCCTGGGTGGCGGCAAAGCGGTAGCTGTTTTCGGCGGTGGCGCGCTCCACACTGGCGGCCAGCGACACCAGGGTGTCGAGCAGTTCCTGGTCAGAGACCGACTTGTTTTCGAGTTGGCCGGTGATGCGCACCAGGTCGCCCTCAGCCTGCGCCAGCATCGCACCCAACGCTTTGGACACCGGCAAACCGCGCAGCGCCATCAGGCGGTAGGTTTCCAGTTCCAGCAGGCGCGCGGCAATGCGGCCGGCGCGGGTCTGGCTGGTGCCCTCCGGGGCAATCACCAGCATGCGCTCGAAGCCGTCGGGCTGCAACCTGAACTGTGTCAACGCCCACGAATGGCCCATCGGGTGGTTATAGCCGTGGCGGTTGGCCGGCTCTTCGCCCTGCCCGTTCGCCAGGGCGGCATTGCTGCCCAACAGGGACGCCACCAGCGTACGCCCGCCAAACCAGCGCATCGCCTGCGCCATCAGCAAGGTGGCATCGTCCAGCGGCGCGTGGACCATCACCAATTGCACCGCTGCCACGGTGCGCCCCGGAATCTGTGCCAGCCACTGCGCCGGCAGCGCCAGGCTGCCCATCACATCGGGCTCGCAGGACCCGAGCAGCGCTAGTTCGGGCAGCGGCTGCACGATGGAATAGCGGGTAAATTCGGAGTGGCGTTCCCACTTGACCGTAAAGCCATCCAGCCGCAAACGCAAAAAATTGTCCTGCAAACGCTCGGGTGTGAGAGCCGACTGGCCTGGCAGGCGATTCAGATGGGCGCATTCTGTCGCCTGGCTCACACCCTCGTTGAGCACCGCCACATAGACGATCAGCGCCGGCAGGCGCACGCGCGCCGAAGGCCGGGCGTGCACCTCGTTATGCAGGGTGGCACGCTGCGAATCGTCTGGCGGCAAAAATTGAACGAGGGGTGCGGCGTAATCGGTTGTCGGGACGTTTGGCATATGGTCTATTTTTTCTGGTTTCAGGGCGACCGAAGCTCAAAGGCTGCTGACAAACTCTGCCACATCCGGTCGCAAACGCGCGGGTTTGCGTTTGCTGGCGGTGCCAACGTTGATGCAGCACACCGCCTGCTCGCCCTCGGTCAGGGCAAACAACTGGCGCAAGGCCGCCGAGTGCATGGCCTGGCCGCTGGTCAGGCTGCTGCCAAAGCCCATGCTGTGCGCGCTCAGCAGAAAATTTTGAATGGCGGCCCCCACCGACACCATGCGCTCAAGCGGATCGATGTCGGGCTCGCAGGGCCCGAGCCGGGCAATGGCCAACGCCAGAAAAGGCGCGCGAAAGGCCTTCTCGCGCGCCTGCTCGACCTGCTCGGGCGTGGCATCGGCATCGCGCTCGGTCAAGGCCAGGCCGAAGGCATCGGCCAGCGCCACACGCTTGTCTTGCGGCACCAACACAAAACGCCACGGCATCACCACACCATGGTCGGGCGCAGACGCGGCTGCGCGAAACATGTCGTTCACTTGGCTCTCGCCGGGGCCAGGCGCGGCCAGGCGCCTGGGCAAAATATTTTGCCGCGAGGTGATCAAGGTCAAGGCAAAGGCTGCCAAGTCGTTGCCGGTAAAGCAGGATATTTCGGTCATGGTGCGAATGGTACTCGCCCGCGGCATGCTAAATTCAAGGCATGAACTGCCTTACCTCCGCCTGGACCCTGCACGCTGCCGAACTGCGCGGCTGGCTGCGTCACCGAGTCGGCAACGATGCGCTGGCCGACGACCTGCTGCAAGACCTTTTTTTAAAAGCGCTGCGCCAGGGCGAACGCTTTTGTGAATTAACCAACGCCCGTGCCTGGCTATTCGAGGTGGCGCGCAACCTGCTGGCCGACCAATTGCGTGTGGCGCACCATATGGTGGACTTGCCCGAAAACTTGACAGCACAGAGCGATGACGTCGACACGGTCGACACCTTGACTGCCTGCCTGCCTCGGGTGCTGTCCGAACTCAGCCCGCAAGACCGCGAAGCCATCATGCTGTGCGACCTGCAGGGCATGGCGCAAGCCGACTTTGCCCAAGCCAGTGGCTTGAGCTTGAGCGCAGCCAAATCCCGGGTGCAGCGTGCCCGCGTGCGGCTGCGTTCACAAATGAGCCTGGCCTGTCAAGTTCAGGTAGATGCGATCGGCCGAGTGGCCGATTTTGTTCCGCGCCAATAGACAAGCCATTGCCACAGCCACGGTGGCCCCGTGCCGAACTGCGTAAGCAACAAAGATTTTTTTGATTACCTGCGTCTTTTTTACTAATCTGCCGTCTTCGCTGGCATGAACACCCTGACCGCACCCCGCAAATCCTGGCCCACGCGCCAGCCCGTTGCCTTCCTGATCCTGGCCGCCATCGTCTGGCTGGGCTTGTACAACACTTTGATTCCAGCCTCCGAGGCGCTTGTGGCGCTGCTGCCGCTGGAGCGCGACAGCCACATGGGCGGTGCGCTGCAGTTTTTCTTTTACGACACGCCCAAGGTGCTGCTGCTGCTGACAGCGGTGGTGTTTGTCATGGGCATGGTCAACAGCTATTTCACGCCGGAGCGCACGCGTGCCTTGCTGGCTGGTCGCAGCGAGGGTGTCGCCAATGTGATGGCAGCGTCCTTGGGCATCGTGACCCCGTTTTGTTCGTGCTCGGCGGTTCCCCTATTCATTGGTTTTGTGCAGGCAGGCGTACCGCTGGGGGTCACATTTTCTTTCCTGATCTCGGCGCCGATGGTCAACGAAGTGGCCTTGACGCTGCTGTTCGGCATGTTCGGCTGGAAAGTCGCCCTGCTCTATCTGGGCCTGGGCTTGAGCGTGGCCATCGTGGCGGGTTGGATCATTGGCCGCCTGAAGATGGAAGCGCATCTGGAAGACTGGGTGCGCGACATGCCCAAAATGTCGGCAGACTTTGAGGCCACCGGCATGACGCTGGGTGAGCGCATCGAGGGTGGCTTTCACGCGGTGAAAGAAATTGTCGGCAAGGTCTGGCCTTACATCTTGGTCGGCATCGCGCTGGGCGGCTTGATTCACGGCTATGTGCCCGAGGACTTCATGGCCAACTTCATGGGGCGTGATGCCTGGTGGAGCGTGCCGCTGGCTGTGGTCATGGGCGTGCCGATGTACACCAACGCTGCCGGCGTGATCCCGATCGTGCAGGCGCTGTTGGCCAAGGGCGCCGCGCTGGGCACGGTGCTGGCTTTCATGATGAGTGTGATTGCGCTCTCGCTGCCCGAGATGATCATCTTGCGCAAGGTGCTCAAGGTGCGGCTGATTGCCACTTTTGTCGGGGTCGTCTCTGCGGGCATCCTGTTGGTCGGATTTGTTTTTAACGCTGTCCTGTAAACGCGAATCTTTTCAATCTCAATCTCAATCTCAATCTCAACCTCAAGGAAAACACCATGGACATCAAAGTTCTCGGCACCGGCTGTGCCAACTGCAAGGCCACCATTGCGCTCATCGACCAGATCGCCCAAGCCAAAGGCGTGACTGTCACACTGACCAAGGTCGAAGAGCTGCGCGATATCATGGGCTACGGTGTGATGAGCACGCCCGGCGTGGTGATCAACGGCAAGGTGGTGCACGCGGGCGGTGTGCCCAGCCGTGACAAGATTGAGCAATGGCTTGCAGCATAAACCCGAAACAGGAATAGCAAATAAATGAATTCGCAAAAGAAATTCCACTTGGTGTTTTCACTGGTGATGGGCGCCATGATGATTTTTCTGATGACACTGGTCATTACCTTCGTCAACGTCGGCCTGAGTGCTGACTTTGTTCAACGCTGGATGAGGGCCTTTGCCATTGCCTACCTTGTGGGCGTGCCGGTGATCTTTTTCCTGGCGCCAGTGGCAGGCAAGCTGACCGGGCGCATACTCGGGGTCAAACCCGCCTGACTCCAAGAACTCCTTACCGACGACGACCATCATGGCCACTTCTCCCGAAAACCATCGTACGCAACACGTAGGCTGGCTGCGCGCGGCGGTGCTGGGCGCCAATGACGGCATTGTTTCCACGGCCAGCCTGATCCTCGGTGTGGCCGCTGCCAGTGTCACCCAAGAGCCGGTGCTGGTGGCGGGAGTGGCGGGGCTGGTGGCTGGCGCCATGTCGATGGCAGCGGGCGAATATGTGTCGGTAAGTTCGCAGTCGGACACCGAGCAGGCCGACATTGCCCGCGAGCGCGTAGAACTGGCCACCGACGGCGCGCGAGAACTTGCCGAGCTGTCAGCGATTTACGTGCAGCGCGGACTGGACCCCAACCTGGCCAGGCAGGTTGCCACGCAGTTGACGGCCCATGATGCACTGGCGGCCCACACCCGCGACGAACTTGGCATTTCTGACGCCAACAGCGCCAACCCGTTGCAGGCGGCGCTGGTCTCGGCGCTTTCATTTGTCGTAGGTGCCGGTTTGCCGTTATTGGCCGCCTGGCTGGTCCCTTTTGACATTTTGACGCCTGTGGTCGCAGCCACCTCGATGTTATTTCTGGTGGTTCTTGGTGGCCTGGCCGCCTACACCGGCGGCGCCAGCATCGCCAAAGGTATTGTGCGCGTGGCGTTCTGGGGCGCACTGGCCATGGCCATCACGTCTGGCGTCGGCATGTTGTTTGGTGTCGCGGTGTAAATCTGTGGGGTCTACAGCCCTGACTGCTCAAACTTTTTAGCACTGCTTTTTGACCCGTCAGCAAAGCGTCTGAAACGGGTACCCACATTGCAGCGTTTCTGCTCGTAGAAATTGGCGATCTACCTACTCCAAAGCGGCCTTTGCCCGCTCAGTCTTGGAGGGCAGTTATGGAACAGCGTTTGAAAGTTCTTGAATTTGTAGTCCTTGAACTCGTAACTGGACCCAATGATGTCCCCCTGCGATTGCGCCGAGCATGTCGAACTTCCCTTGGACTCTGAATAACTGGTCTTGCCAGGCCAACTTTATTTTTACTTGCATTGAACAGACCAACCTCATTTTGCTGGTAGTCGCGGACCACAAATATTTTGCGATTGGCAGTTATGGCAAAGACCGATCTAGGCCAAGCTTTAATCACGGTTGGGACAATGGATAAAATTGATTCCACAAAGAAGAAAGGACTTAGCTTATTTTTAAGCTAAGTCCTTGATTCATATGGTCGGTGTGAAAGGATTCGAACCTTCGACCCCTTGCACCCCATGCTACATCTTGTATTTCCAGTGAAGTTCACAGCAATCTGAAAATAAGAATTTTTCACATACAAATCAAGCACTTAGATAGAAGTCTAAATTTCCAGTAGTCCAATACAGGCCAAAGCGCTACACTCTGAGCCACCCGAATGGTGGGGGCAATAGTGGGGGCAATTTGACATGGCACAGATCACAGTGAAAGCTCTTGAGGCACTTCGCAGCGCAGATCACGGCAAGCGTTTGCCGGATGGCGGGTCGATGTTTGGCATGGTGCGCGCCACGCCTGACACAAAGAATCCGGTCAGCGTTCACTTCCAATGGCGCTACAAACTGAACGGCAAAACCCGTCAGGTGCGCATCGGCTCTTGGCCAAAAATCACGCTGAAGGCCATGCGCGACGAGCGCGACCGGCTGGCCGTCGAAGTCAAGTCGGGCATTGACCCAGTGCAGCGCAAAGCGACCGCAAAACTGAAGATCGAAGTCGACCAGGTCGAGGCTCACAACAACCAACTTGACCGGCTTGAGCTCATAGCTGAAAAACAGGCGCGCTTGACTGTCAGGCAATTGTTCAACCTTTGGCGTGACCTGGCTCTGAAGCAGCGCAGCGATGGCGGCTCTGAGGCGCAACGGGCGTTTGAGCGCGACGTGTTCCCCATCATTGGTGACGTGGCCGTGGCGGATGTCAAAAAAGCTCATGTTCAAAACATTGTGGACACCATGATGGCGCGCGACGTGGTGCGCATGACCAAGCGGGTACTGTCAGACCTGCGGCAAATGTTTGGCTTTGCCCTCGACCGGGACTATGTGGACGCCGACCCAACGGCGCGGATTAAGAAAGCCAAGATCGGGCCAGACGGTGAGCGTGACCGGGTGCTGGGCGAAGCGGAATTGATCGACTTCTTCAAAAAACTGCCAGTGTCCGGCATGGCTGAAACATCGCAATGCGCCCTGCTGCTGCAAATGGCGACCATCACCCGCATTGGTGAAACCGTGGCGGCACGCTGGGAGCATGTTGATTTTGAGCGGCGGCTTTGGGTGCTGCCCGACACGAAAAACGGCAAATCACATCAAGTGTGGCTCAGTGACTTTGCGTTGCATCAGTTTGAGCGCTTGCGCGAGATTACCGGCGCGACCGAGTGGGTTTTCCCAAACGCCAAGCTGAATGGCCCGCTGGATTCCAAGACCGTCACCAAGCAAGTGGCCGACCGGCAGCGCACTGACGCGCCGATGTCGGGCAGGACAAAGCAGATTGATGCGTTGCAGCTCGCGGGCGGGCACTGGCGGCCGCATGACTTGCGCCGCACGGGAGCCAGCGCGATGGCCGAGCTGGGTGCACTGCCTGACGTGATCGAGAAGTGTCTCAACCACACCGAAGAAAACAAGATGAAGCGAATTTACCAACGTGCCAGTTACGAGGTGCCCATGCGCGAGGCTTGGCGGCTGTTAGGTGAACGCCTTGATTTGTTGGCCAACAAGCCCGCCAACGTGGTGATGTTGCGGGCTGCTTGACAGTTTGACG
>Ga0210044_10000795_pt1 | contig 47817 bp, 50 predicted proteins | sample CryGey13umfilter_2_FD_183959 | JGI IMG/M metagenome (GOLD analysis project Ga0210044, IMG submission 183959) | Groundwater microbial communities from aquifer in Utah, USA - Crystal Geyser 4/9/14 3 um filter (SPAdes) (version 2) | ecosystem: Environmental > Aquatic > Deep subsurface >...
GAAACAAGCAGAAGCCGCAAAAAGCGTACAAGGCGAAGCCGTACCTGCTACGGTGGCTTCTTTTTTTGTTTTTTCGGCGCGCTGGCTATACTCCCGGCTGGTTTTCAGCCCAGGTTTCGGTTATTAAAGAACAGCTTCTTGCAGAAGAGTCAACCATGAATAAAGATATTTTTGAAGGCAAATGGAAACAAATTCGAGGCGAGGCCAAATCTTGGTGGGGAAAACTCACCGATGATGATCTGGATCGGGCTGCCGGTAAGTTTGATGTCTTGACCGGCCTGCTGCAGGAGAAATATGGCTATTCGCGTGAACACGCCGCTGATGAAATTGACAAGCGCGTGACGGCCTACGAGGCCAAACTGAAGAAAGAAACAGTCGCCACACCCGCTAAATAACGGAGACTGCACCGCCTCTTCTCGCCTGATAAGAGGCGAAAATTCGAAAAGGACACGGAGCGTCCGTGTCTTTCAACTGCTCAAAAAGGAAGAAAAATGAATCTCATTATTTACCTCATCGCTGGCGCAATCATTGGTTACGTTGCCAGCAGAATTATGCACACGAATTCACAACAAGGTTTATTGCTGGATATCGTGGTCGGTGTGCTCGGCGCGTTCCTGGCTGGCTATTTCATCAGCCCGCTGCTGGGAATCGGCACCATCAATGACGCAATCACCATCCCCACCTTGCTGGTCACGCTTCTTGGCTCCATCATCCTGTTGGCGATTGTCAAACTCTTCACTGGCAGAGGCCGCCGTTAAAAAGGTCAAAAATGACAAACGAAAATCGAGTTTCGGAAGTCAGAACTTCACAAAAAGAACCAGAGCGGGAACAGCGCATTTTTACGTTCAAGGCTACCCAACTGATCTGGTTACTGTTCGGCGTTTTGGAAGCGCTGATTGCTCTCCGTATTGGGCTGATGCTGATTGGCGCCAATGCCGGCAGCCCAATCGTCGCCATGATCTACGGGTTCACGGCCCTGTTTCTCTTCCCCTTTGTCGGGCTGATTGGCTCGCCGGCGGTTGGTAACATGGCGCTCGAACTCTCATCACTGTTTGCCATGCTTCTTTACGCCCTGATTGCGTGGGGGCTGGAGAGAACCGTCTGGTTGCTCTTCTATCGTCCGCGCGGCCCGGTGGTAGATGTCACAGAAACGACCACCAGCGACCACCATACAACTCCCTAAAACAACGCTTCAACTTGTTTCTTGCACCAAAAAGGAAATATCATGCAAAACGAAAATCAAGAATACCAATACCGCAGTAATGTTCCTGGCATTTTAGCCGGAATGCTGGTCGGAAGCCTGGCTGGCGCCGTGACGATGCTTTTGCTTGCGCCGCAATCTGGCAAAAGAACCAGAATGCAAATTCAGGAAAAAGGCATTGAACTGCGCGACATGACCAGCGAAATGGTGGAAAATACGGTTGCTCAAGCGCGTTTGAGCGCGCACAAACTCACCAACGATGGTCGTCGCAAGATGAAAAAATTGCAACATCAGGGTCAGGAACTGGCGACTGAGCAATTTGAGCGTGTCGCAGCAGCTTTTGACGCTGGTAAAGCGACCGTCCAAAGTTCTTAACGCAAAATCACCTGAATCTGGATACGAAAAGGAGTCTAAAAAACCATGAAACTCAGCGAACCTAAAGTTGTCACGTTTTGGATTTCTGTGGCGCTCGTACTGCTCGGGCTGCTGGCCTCGCAAGGGACCATCCCCGCACTCGCCGCCTACGCCTTCTGGCTGGTAGTGGCCGGGTTTGTTCTGCTCGCCCTCGGAAACTTGCTCAAAGACCTGTAATGCTGCGGTTGGGAGCGGGTTGGCGGCAGAGAATAGCCGGGCCGCTTCCATCCGAAAGCCGTTACCATAAACCTATTCGCCGGTTTTTGCGCTCAAAAGGAAGGAAACTCTTATGAAATTCACTCGAAACATTGGCTTCTTGTTGTTAGCCATCTGGCTCATTCTAACGGGTTTATCCGCCTTCATCTCTCTGGGCGGGCTCGGCATCCTCCTGGCGATACTTGCCATTGCGGCTGGCATTTTCATCCTGCTGGGACGTTAGGATAGTATCAATATTATGAACCGTTCAGTGGGCGGCATTGCTCTTCTGGTATTGATGCTGGCTTTGCTCACGCTGGCTGCGTGCGGCGTTTTGACCGGGACTCCGATCGTTAATGGAAAACCCATGCTGTTACCCATGGCGACGCCGGGCAGTAGCCCGACGTTGTCTTGCGAGACGTGCGCCCAGGCAACGCTGGCGGTTCTTCAGACTCAAGCGCAGGGTGGTGTTGATGCTCAGGCGGCGGCTACGGCTGAAATTATGCGCGCTAATGCTCAGGCAACTTTGGATGCGTCTGGCTTAACTTTGAGCGCGGCACTGACGCAGGAGCAAAACAACGCCAACATCATTGCGGCGCAGGTGGCGGCTACGGCTGCCATTGTGCGCGCTAACGCGCAGGCCACCCTGTCCGCCGCTGGCTCGACTCAGAGCGCCGCGCTAACCCAGGATGTAATTTCACAGACACAAATGGCTGGCCTGGCAACAGCAGCCGCGCAAGCGACTTTTTCCCAACAAAATAGAAACGATATTGCCGCTGGAACGCAAACGGCAGTGGCTGAATACATCGCCACACAAACCCAATCTGCGGTTGCCACTGAACAAAAGTATGCAGACCAAAGACAAGTTCCGCTTAATTTTCTGTGGATGGGTTGCCTGCCGCTCTTTGTTATCGCCATTGCGTTCGTGGGTCTTTGGTTCTTCTGGCGTTGGATGAAAATTTGGGAAAATCAGCAGCGTATTGAAATGCAACCCGTTGCGCCGATTGTCATCGAGGCCAACCCGCAATCAGTAGACGAGGCCGTCAATTCTCCATATCCACTCGTAAAACGCCATGATCCTATCGGCGGGTGGATGAAGGAAATCAAACGCAAGTTAATCGCTGGTAAAAAGGATGATCATGAGTAGCCAAGGCGTTGACCCGCATCATTTTGTTAGCCGGGCGCATCAAATCAAAGCCCAATTGCCAACGATCCTGTCGGAGTGGGGTCTGTTGCCCAGGTTTAAACGCTGGCGATTGGCGCAAGACCCGGATACGGGTACGGCAGTGCTTTTTGGTGTCCTGAATAACAGGTATATTGCCATGCACACTACCACCCCGTTTAGTGATTACTTTGACCCGCGTTTATTGCGCGATATCGCCACGAAACTACAAGTGCAGGTGATCCCATCCGCCAACGATGGTCTGCGCTATGCTTTTATCCTTGAACGCGGTCAAGTTGGCCATCCGAAGGACGTGCCTGCGCTCCCGAGTGGTGTCGCCGCCGAAGCGATGCCTGCCCCTGCCTCTACAACCCAAATATTTGAACGGTATGCTGTTGCCCCGACAGCAACCGAACGCTCTGTCCTGCTTGATGAGCTTGTCGTGAGACAACAAAGACTAACAAAATTTTTAATAGTTGCTGACGCTCTCAATGCGCTCAACAATATTCCATCGCAGCCTTTGCCCGATATTTTGCGGATGGATGAATTCGAATTCAACCAGAAAATAACAGGCTATGAAACGAGCCGCATAAGAACAAAGCTTAAATCGCAAAAAGGAGAACCCAATGGATAAAAGGGTTGGTTTGTGGTTCGACAACGAGAAGGCCGTCGTTGTAAGCGTTACGGACGATGCTGAAGAAATAAAAAGATTCACTTCAAGTATGAAAAATTATATTTGGTTTTCGAGCAGTACCCCGGGCGATGGCTTACCAGAAGATGCGCGCGACAGACGTTCTTGGAATCACCTTAACGAATATTATGATAACGTTGTCGCACATATTCGTGATGCGCGGATGATTCAAATCTTTGGGCCGGGAGATGCCAAGTATGAACTCAAAAAACGTCTCGAAAAAATAGGCTTTGCTGAGCATAGTGTGGAAATTGATAGTGCAGATCATTTGACCGACCATCAAATCGCCGCCAAAGTAAGAGAGCGATTTCCGGCCCGTTCCCAGTTTGATATTTCCTGAATGGCTTCAACCTCCCCCAAGCGGCGGATGCCAATACTCTCCGGTAGATGGATGCGATCAGCAAGCCTTCGTTGTAGACTTAGGTAGAATGAATTACTCAAAAAGGAGAAATACATGGGACGCAAAGGTGATAGTAAACGTAAGCCAAAAACAAAATCCAATTCGGTTTCCAACAGTGCCAGCCCGGCTGAAAGTATGCCGGTGGCATCTGCCGTGAGAGGCCGCGAAGCCGCGCTCGGGAAGGGTGGCGTGAACCCATCTGCCGGAGCGGGTAAATCGCAAAAGAAACATTAGGTCAGAAAAAGCAACCGACGCCAGGAAAATCAAAATTTCCTGGCGTCTTCGCGTAACGACAGCCCAGCAGTGGGCTGTCGTTTGTTACGTTGGGGGTAAAAAATCAGTATATCAGGCAGGAGTCAAACCCGTAGCCTCTGCTCGAAGCGAGAAAAGTATTCGTCCTGGTCGTGCAAATCGCCAATTTTCGTCCTGCGGACAAACGTGACATTTATGTCACGTTGCAGAGTGGAGCAAAGATGTGGGCAGCGCCGGAAAATTGCCCGTTGACAATTTAGAATAAATGTTCTATATTTAATGGGCAGTTTCATTCTGCGACTGGAGCGTATCTGATGAACCGTAACCTTCCCATCCAATTTCTTTCTGCCCTGCGCGGCCTTGGCCTGAAACGTGGCGCGCTATTCGGCGGCATTTTGCTGGTAGCCTTGCTGGCCTTTGAAGTTTTCAACTATACCACCACCGATTTTGCCTTGAGCGATGTGCTGGGCAATGACCTGAAGTTCCTGGGGCTGCGCTGGGCAACGATTCTCTCCATTGCCTTCTGCGCGATTGACTTTGCCGGGGTTGCCCGCTTATTCACGCCCGAACAAGGGCGCGATGAACCCGCCGAAGTCTGGTATTTGTTCGGCGCATGGATTTTAGCGGCAGGCATGAACGCCACCCTCACCTGGTGGGGCGTGGCCGTTGCCATCAATAGTCACGTCGCGCTCGGCGCGGCCATCGTCGGGCGCGCAACCGTCAGCAGCGCCGTGCCAGTTTTTGTGGCTGTCATGGTCTGGCTGATTCGGATTCTTATCATCGGGACATTTTCGATGGCGGGAGAACGTCTCTTCTCGCTGGACGAAGCCCGGCCGACCCGCGCGCCCGCCGCCCGCTACGAAAACGTCCAACCCTCGCCCGCCCGCGCACCCATGCCGCGCCCGCTGGCAGCCTCGCCCGCCGCCGCGCCGCGTCCCCGCCCCGAGCCAACCTATCACCCGGCGGGAATGTCGTCTAGCCCCGCCGCCAAAGAAAAATCATCCGGCTGGCGCGTCTGATAAATTATTGCGAAAGTTTTGGTTTGCGTTACTTCCCATCCTGCGCGGGTTTGTGGTAAAACCAATCAAAATTGCCTTTTTTCTTTTTCAAAAGGAGAACCATGCCCGCCATCACCAACATCAACCATATCGCCATCGTCGTTGACGATATGGAAAAAGCGCTCACCTTCTGGCACGACACGCTGGGAATAACCCTGCACGAACTGCGCGAGGTTCCCGCCGAAGCCAGCCAGGTGGCTTTTTTGCCGCTGGCAGGCGCAGAAATTGAGTTGGTACGCCCCACCAGCGCCGATTCGGGGCTGGCAAAATACCTCGCCAAACGCGGCCCCGGAATGCACCACGTTTGCCTGGAAGTGGACGACATCGAAGCCATGCTGACGCAACTTAAAAACAGAGGCGCGCGCCTCATCAACGAAACCCCACGCACCGCCGCCGACGGCAAACGTTACGCCTTCATCCACCCCGAAAGCACCGGCGGCGTGCTGGTCGAACTTTATCAGGTTTAAAATTCATCCAACCTTGAACTCATCCATTCTCCTCGCGGCTGTTTCCGGCGGCGCCGATTCGCTGGCGCTGTTATATTTTTTGCGCGAGTCGGGCCAGCGTGTGGTTGTGGCGCACTTCAACCATCAACTGCGCCCCGAAGCCGACGCAGACGAGGCCTTTGTGCGCCAAACCGCCGAAATTCTCAACTTGCCCTTCCTGCGCGGCTCGACAGACGTGGCCGCCTTTGCCCAACAGCAACATCTTTCGCTCGAAGAAGCCGCGCGCAAGTTGCGCTACCGCTTTCTCTTTCACGCCGCGCGCCAGGCCGCGGCGCAAGCCGTCGTCACCGGTCACACCGCCGATGACCAGGCCGAAACCGTACTGATGCACTTTCTGCGCGGCGCGGGGTTGCCCGGTCTAAAAGGCATGACCCCGCGCACCCTTCTGCCGGCTTTCGACCCACAAATCCCGCTCCTGCGCCCCCTGCTTGGCTGGACGCGCGCCCAAACCGAAGACTACTGCCATGCGCGCGGGCTGGTCTACCGCACCGATTCCAGCAACACCGACACTGCCTATCTCCGCAACCGCCTGCGTCACGAACTTTTACCCCTGCTCGAAACCTACAACCCGCAAATTCGCCAAACATTGGCAAAAACTGCCACGCTTTTACAGGAAGAAGAAGAACTCCTGTTTCAGATGACAGATTCAACCTGGGAGCGAGTCGCCGTCCGCGCCGAAAGTGGATTCGTGCAATTTGATTTGATGCAGCTCGAACAACTTTCCCCGGCGCTGAGGAGGCGTCTGTTCCGAAAAGCCGCCTTCAGCCTCAGGCCCGCCCTGCGCGACGTAGATTTTTCCGCACTGGAGCGCGCCGCCAGCCTTCAGCCGGAAACTTTGGCAGGAGGGTTGAAAACATTTCTCGAAGGAGAATCACTCTACCTGGCAGAAAGCGCCTCTGCGCTGCCGGTAGACGTTGCGCAAGTCCATGGTCAGTGGACAGTGGAAAACGGTCAGACATACGATTTGGGCAATGGCTGGAGTCTGACCTCCAAAATTATGCCCGCCCAATTTTCATTCTCTACGGCCAATTCCCCATTTTCCGACAATTTTTCAGCCGCCCTGGATACCGGCTTAATCGGGGACAAGTTACAGTTAAGAGCGCCACATCCTGGCGAACACTTTGAACCGCTGGGAATGCCCGGAAAGACGGTAAAACTCTCCGATTTGTTCATCAATCTCAAAATTCCCAAAAGATTGCGAAAAAACTGGCCGTTGATCTGCGTAGAGACTGAAATCGCCTGGATTCCCGGCCTGCGGATGGCAGAAAAATTTCGAGTGACGGAAAAAACGTTGCGCGTGACACAGTTAAAACTTGAAAGGCAAATAAAAAAATGAGCGCAGGCTGCCAGCCTGCGCTCATTTTTTTTATTTTTCAGCCAATTGTTTTAGTTTGAGATACAACTCACGCCACTGAATTTTGGAAACGCCCAAGTTTTGCCGAATCGTATCCGGCTCCGTGCCGCGCTTGTACTCGCCCAACGCATACGTCCAGCGGCACATATCGAAGGAGAGATGCTTCGTCAGTCCGGCGTCAACGCCAACATCTTCCAACAGATATTCCAACCGGCGCGGCGACCAGGGGAAGATTTTATCGGTGGGCGCATACTGGCTGATATATTCGTCGTAAACGGGAATCCATTCATCTGATAGGGCGAGTTTGCGTTCTTTGTATTGATTGGCGGCCCCAGCGTAACGGATGAAGAGAATCGCGCCATTGGGGGCTTGCAAATCAATATGATTAACGTGAGCGCCCAAACATTCACTCTTTTTGATGCCGGTGTTGAGCAAGAGGTGAAGCAAAGCATACGGACGCGCATCGGGCTTAGCCTTGCGGCGATAGCGGTCAGCGGCCAGCAAAGCAGTCTGGGCTTCTTCATCGGTCAGCACCTGCGGCAGCGGGCTAATGGCCGATTTCTGCACTACTTTTTCGGCGGGGTCCAGCAAAAGCACACCATTTCGATATACCCAGCGAAAAAAAGATTTTATAGTAGTAATACGCCGCGCCAACGTTTTGGGCGAACATGGCACCTCGCGCTCATGCTCCATCCACTCAAAAAAAGCGTTCAAGTCAGCCGTGCTGATATTTCCGAGCGCGCGGTCGGGCGGGAAATACGAGGCCAGCAGACGCAAATCGGATAGAAAGGCTTTGACGGTATAGGGGGAACGCGCCTGGTCGTTGAGATACATCTCATAAGCGCTCATCGCCGGAACCAGCGTGGTGGCGTTGGTGATATGCGCAGAAGTTTCGTTTGACGTGGACATAAATATCTCCTTGAAAATACAACTTGCGTATAGTTTAGACGTTTTTAGAACAAATGGCAAGGCCTTTGGCGTGTTAATATGTTTTTGCAATTGGAACGTTCTATAGCCGAGCAGGTTATAATCTCGGCATGGGTATTCTTTATCTGGTCGCAACCCCAATTGGCAACCTGGAAGATTTTTCGCCGCGCGCGATTCGCGTTTTGCGCGAGGCGCGGCTGATTGCTGCGGAAGATACCCGCCAGAGCCAAAAATTACTCAACTATTTTGAAATTCATACCCCGCTCACTAGTTATTTTGAACATAATAAATTTTCCAAGATCGAAACCATCCTGGCGGCGCTCCAAGAGGGTGATGTGGCGCTAGTATCGGACGCCGGAACACCCGCAATCAACGACCCTGGCTACGAGTTGGCGTGCGCTGCCATCGCCGCCGGTCACACCGTCAGCCCCATTCCTGGGCCGTCTGCGCCGATTGCGGCGCTGAGCGTTTCCGGCCTGCCAACTGACGCATTTCTCTATCTAGGCTATTTGCCGCGCAAAAGCGCGGAACGTAAAAACGCGCTGCGCCAGGTGGAAAATTTACCGTACACGCTGGTTTTTCTTGAGACCCCGCACCGCCTGCTGGATGCTTTACGCGACCTGCGTGAAACGCTGGGCGAACGTCCACTGGCCGCCGCGCGCGAGATAACCAAAATTCACGAGGAAATTGTGCGCGGCGAAACATCCGAGCTGTTGGCTCATTTTTCGGCCACCGCGCCGCGTGGAGAATTTGTGCTCATCGTCGGCGGTAAACCCATTTCCGCGCCCACGCGCTGGAGCGATGCCCAAGTGCGAGAATTTTTGCAGGCGACTCCCAACATCGGGCGCAAGGCGCGCGAACTTTCTGCCGAAGTGGCTGAAATCAGCGGCTGGAACAAGCGCGATATTTATGCCCTGCTGAACGAAATAAGATAAAAGGTGGAAGTAAGATAGATTGTAATGAAAAGAGCGGCCTCAGGCCGCTCTTTTTTTTACCTGGTGTTATTCGGTTTCTGCCGCAGGTTCAACCAAGTCCACCGGGCCGGGTTCCAATGCCTTTTCGCTCTGCGAAAAACGCCCATGCACAAAGCCCGTCCCGGCAGGGATTAACTTGCCGATGATGACGTTCTCTTTCAGGCCAAAGAGTGGGTCGGTGGTGGAAGCAATCGCCGCGCCCGCCAGCACCTTGATGGTATGCTGGAAAGAAGAGGCCGAGAGAAACGAATCAGTGGAGAGGGAAGCCTTGGTCACGCCCAGCAAGATTTCCTGGAAGCGGGCGGGTTGCTTGTTTTCGGCCAGCAATTGCTCGTTGATGCGGCGCATCTCCAAGCGGTCAACCATATCACCCGGCAGGAAGAGCGTATCGCCGGGGCGGGTAATTTGCACCTTGCTGAGCATTTTGCGAATAATGACCTCGAAGTGCTTGTCGTGAATATTCTGCCCTTGCGAGCGGTACACTTTTTGCACATCGGTCATCAAGTACATCTGGCAGGCATCGCGGCCTTGCAGTTTGAGAATGCTATGCGGGTTAAGCGAGCCTTCTGTCAGCGGTTGACCAGCGGTGACATGATCGCCATCCTTGACCAGCAGGCGTAAAGTGTTGGGGACTTCGTTTTCCACTTCTTCGCGCTGTTCGTAGGAAACAATCACCTGACGGTTTTCAAGGCGCACACGCCCGGCATGTTGGGAGGTAATCGTCGCTTCGCCAAACGATGCCAGAATTTCACCGGCTTTCACTTCGCTTTCTTCCTTGGCGTCAACGGTCCACTCTTCCGGCACATCGTAGGTATCCGCAACCATCTCGGCATGCTCAATGCGCACCAGGCGAATATCGGCATACTTCTCCGACATGACGATGCGCACCACGCCATCAATCTCTGCCATGGCTGCTTCACCCTTGGGCATCTTACGGGCTTCAAAAAGTTCTTCAACGCGCGGCAAGCCAGTTGTGATGTCGCCGCCAGCGGCCACACCGCCGGTGTGGAAGGTACGTAACGTGAGTTGTGTTCCCGGCTCGCCGATGGATTGCGCCGCCACGATGCCGACCGCCGCGCCCATTTCGACGAGTGAACCACGTCCCAAATCGAGCCCGTAGCAGTAGGCGCAAATGCCGTGATTCAGTTCACAGGTCATGGCCGACCGCACTTTGATTTCAGCAACACCTGCGGCGGCAATATGACGCGCCATCTCATGGTCAATGATTTTGCCCGCTTCGAGCAACAACTCCCCTGTTTTGGGGTCAACTACCGGCGCAGCGGTCATGCGGCTGTAAATGCGGCTCGAAAGTGCCTGTCCGGCGACATCGTCTGCCGCACGGATGTAGATGCCTTCTTCGGTGCCGCAATCCACTTCATTAATGATGATGTCCTGGGCAATATCCACCAGACGGCGTGTAAGGTAACCAGCATCCGCGGTACGTAGAGCGGTATCTGCCAGGCCTTTGCGCGCGCCGTGCGTTGAGATAAAGTATTCGAGCGCCGTCAGTCCTTCACGGAAGTTGGACTGAATAGGAAGCGGAATGATACGCCCGGATGGGTCAGCCATCAGACCGCGCATGCCCGCCAACTGTGAGATGGGGCCAAAACCACCTTTCGTGGCGCCAGAGTTTGCCATGGTGGACAGATTGCCGTTGGGATCCATGTTGGCGCGTACCGCTTTGGCAACATCCAAAGTGGTTTTTTGCCAGACCTGAATGACGCGCTCGTTCTGCTCCTGCTCGGTCAACAAGCCACGGCGGAAGTCACGTTGAACCAGTTCCACGTCCTTGAGCGACTCTGCGATGATAGCGGTCTTGGCCGCCGGAACAGCGATATCAGAAACAGCAATGGTCATACCCGAACGCATGGCGTACTCAAAGCCGATGCGTTTAACTTCATCTGCGGTTTGGGTTGTTTTTTCCTGCCCGCAAATTTCGTACACTTCGGCAATCAGGTCTTTCACGCCGCCCTTTTCGAGCGGAGCATTAACGAAGCGCACTTCATCGGGCAAAATATCGTTCATAATGACGCGTCCAACCGAGGTGCTGATGAGACGGGTCTCGGGCATATCCATACGTGAATTCTGTTCGTCATACCAGGTTGTGGCGTTCACCTTGACCTTGGTATGCACTTCCACCTGGCCGAGTTGATAAGCCATGATGACTTCTTCAAGACTGGCAAACGCGCGTCCATCGCCTTTGTGCGGACGAGTGTCGTCCATTGTTAGATAATAAACACCCAAGACCATATCTTTGGATGGTGAAATAATCGGTTCCCCATCCGCAGGTTTGAGCAGGTTCTTGGATGCCAACATCAGGCGACGCGCCTCGGCCACAGCTTGTTGTGAAAGCGGCACATGCACGGCCATCTGGTCGCCGTCAAAGTCAGCGTTGAAGGCGGTGGTCACCAGCGGGTGCAACTGAATGGCCGAACCTTCAATGATGAGTGGTTCAAAAGCCTGAATACCCAGGCGGTGCAGAGTCGGCGCGCGGTTGAGCATCACTGGTCGGTCTTTGATGACTTCTTCCAGCGCCTCCCACACTTCGGGACGATTGCGCTCAATCAAACGGCGCGCGCCCTTAACGTTAGCGGCGTAGTTGAGATGCACCAAGCGGGCGATGACAAAGGGCCGGTAAAGTTCCAGCGCCATTGTTTTGGGCAAGCCGCACTGGTAGAGTTTAAGTTGTGGGCCAACCACAATCACCGAGCGGCCAGAATAATCTACACGCTTGCCGAGCAGGTTGCGGCGGAAGCGGCCTTTTTTACCCTTGAGCATATCACTCAACGATTTCAACTCGCGGCGGCCGCGGCGGCTGAGCGCCTTGCCTCGCTGAGAGTTATCAATCAGGCTGTCAACGGCCTCCTGCAGCATCCGTTTTTCGTTGCGAACGATAACGTCCGGCGCACCCAATTCGAGCAAACGTTTGAGACGGTTGTTACGATTGATGACACGGCGGTACAGGTCGTTTAAGTCGGATGTGGCGAAACGCCCGCCATCGAGTTGCACCATCGGGCGCAGGTCAGGAGGAATCACCGGCAAAATGGTGAGAATCATCCACTCCGGGCGATTGCCCGAGCGGCGGAAAGCTTCCACAACCTTCAGACGGGTCGTGGCCTTTTTGCGTTTCTGCTTGCTCTTGGTGGTGCGAACTTCCTTCCACAATTCTTCCGAGAGCTTGTCCAAGTCGAGACGCTTAAGAATATCGTAGAAGGCTTCCGCGCCCATATCGGCGCGAAAAACCTGTCCCCAACGAGATTTAAGTTCACGGTAGCGTGTTTCACTCAGAAAGGTGAAGGGGCGCAACTCCATCAGTTCTTCGCGCAGGTGCGTATTTTGCCCCTGGCTAACGGAAGATTGATCTTCGAGCTGATTGCGCAAGGCCTCCATTTGTTCAGCAGCAACGGCGCGCACTTGTTCAATTTCGAGCTTGGTGTGCTCAATTTCACGCGCTTTTTGGTCTTTTAATTCATTTTCAAGCGCTTCGAGCCTTTCGCGTACATTTTTTTGCACTCTGCTGATGTGCTGAGAGCCGATAACATCGCCAGCGTTGATGATGATTTCACCAGTAGCCTGAAAAACGATCGCCTTACCTGCCGCCGCGCCAGACTGCTCCTGCAAGGCAGACTCAAGTCGCTGGCCTTCTTGAATGACAGGTTCAATTTGCGAGGCAACCTGCTCATCATAGGAGCGTTCGATATCACTATTGCGCTGATTAAATTCGGCTATTTTTTGGTCACGCCCGGTTTTGACTTCGGCGATTTTAGCATTCACGACCGATGCCTGTTCCCGCTCCGAGACAGAAATTTCGTCATCCAGGCGCTTAAGCGCCTTCTGCCGGGAGTCGTCATCCACATAGGTGACGATATACTGGGCAAAATATAGCACGCGGTCGAGATTGCGGCGTGAAATATCAAGCAACAACCCCAAATACGATGGGATGCGGCGGGTATACCAGATGTGCGCGATGGGAGTCGCCAGGGTAATGTGCCCCATGCGCTCACGGCGAACAGCGGCGCGGGTCACTTCGACGCCGCACTTGTCGCAAATCAAGCCCTTGTAGCGAGGGTTTTTATATTTTCCGCAATAACATTGCCAATCGCGGGTGGGGCCAAAAATGGCCTCGCAGAACAAACCATCTTTTTCGGGGCGTAGGCGCCGGTAGTTGATGGTTTCGGGCTTCAAGACTTCACCGTACGACCAACTACGAATGGTCTCGGGCGAAGCGATGCTGATGCGGAGAGCGGTCAAACCTTTGGTTTCCACTGTCACGTCCTCCTGTGGGAGAAAGGAGATAAAAAACGTTTCCTGGCCCTCTATGAGACGAACAAACACAAGCGCCTGGTATTTTTCCAGCGCTTGCGATGTGAGCCAAGTTTTAATGACTAATTGTCAATCCTTTTATTATACCGAAAAATGTGGGTTCAAGTCAAGGAGCAGTATTCTGGCGATTACCCACAAGTCGCCAATTTTTGCCCTGCGGACAAAAGCGACATAAATGTTGCGCTACGTTGTGTGACATTTATGTCGCTTTGCAGGGTGGAACAAAGATGTGGGTAATCACCAGATCGTGTTGTCGTGTCGCTGATAATGCGTGTGAAAACCACCAAGGCAATGCTCCGTAACCCAACCCGGTTTTCCAAGCATCGAATCAGGTGCAAATAATCAGGTTTGGATGTGCTCCAACATTCTCGGATGTCAATGCGTCCATGTCCCTGGTTGGTGGTTCTTTCGTATTCATAGAAAGCATATTTGAAAGATACTGGCCTGATCCACAGCAAATAAGGTTGAAATATCCTCAAGCAAGTGTCCCTGATTTCTCTTTGACGATTGCCCCCGCATGGGGGAGTCCGCCGCAATAGCGCTGGCTGAGCAGAAATTTATTTGTTAGCCTGCCGCGGCATCCGTCGTTGGGGTAGCCTCGCCGCCGAAAGCGCCGCCGCTGCCCACCGGGCAAACGCCAATATTTTGCTGCACCACACAGCCCGAAAGGTCGCCGTAGGCCGCCAAATTAATCAGCATTGCCAAATCTTCAGGCGTATCGGCCAGCAGCACCAGCGCGTTGTGATTCAGCCCCGGTAGGAACAGGATGACGCCGTTTCCGGCGCGGCCAATTTCTCCCAGCCCGGCGATGGTGATGGTTTCACTGCCATCTTCAAACGTGACGCCGAACTGGTCGAAGTAGGGGTTCAGCAAGTCGCTGTCGGTGAAACTGCCTAAAATCAGCCAGTCGCCGCTGCCGGTATCGGCGGAAAGGCTCAGCGGCAGGTTGATTCCGCGCAGGTGGTTTGCAGCCCGGCGACGGCGGTCAGCGTTTCGGCGGTCAGTTTGGCATTCCCAGCCGTCACCAGGCTGACGGGCCGGGTGAAGACGAAGGGGAAATTCGCCAGCGCGGGCAGGCGTTGGCCGCTCAGCGCAAATTCGGCCAGGTTTTGAATCAGGCGGGCGTTGTCGGCGGCCTGGTCGAAGGGCGGCGTCATGAAGGTGTAGCTGCCGATGGCGGCGACGTTGCCGCTGGCATCCACACCCGCCACTGCCAGGCCGCCGCCCTGGTCGTTGAGCGAGGAGCGCAAATTGGCGTCGCCGCGGATGAGCGCTTCGCCGCCGGTGATATTGACCGAGCGCGCGCCGTAAAAGACGACTTGCTTCAGCCCGCTGGTCAGGGCGTTTTCGGCAAAGTCGTTCAGTTTCACGTTGCGGAAGTTGCCATCATTTTCGGCCAGGTTGTAAACATAGTTGCCAGTGAAGGAAAGCCCGTAGGGCGCCAGCAGCAGGTTGGCGCTGACGGTGTCGGGAAATTCGCCGCTGTAGCCTTGCACGCCGCGATAGGCGTCCGCAAAAACCAGCAGCCGCCCGCCCTGCGCCACAAAGTCGCGCAGCGCTGTCACTTCGGATGCTTCAAAAATCATGTAGGGCGAAAAAAGCACGAAGGCGTCGGCGTATTTCAGCCGTTCAGCCAGCGGACGGGTGTCCAGGTCGGTGATGAAATAATATTCCACGGTTGCGCCGCGCGCCGCCAGGGCGCGGGTGAAGAGTTCCACATCCGCAATCTGGTAGGTGTTTTGGTGATTTAAGTCCAGCAAAATGCGCGCGCCGCTGTGATTGACCTCGGCGGGGACTAATTCGGCGGACGGGGTGGGCGCTTCTGGCGCGCGGAAACTGGCGTATTCGGGCATCTGCGGCGTTGGGCGCGGCTGCGGCAGGCCGGTGTAATGCGCCGCCTGAAATAAAATGGGCAGGAGAAACAGACCCAGGGCAATCCATAATCGGTTTTTGAGAGTCATTTTGTCCTCCTATTTTTCAGCGGCCAGCGTGGCGGGCGGAATGTAGAGCAGGTACAGCCCGGCTTTGGCGGGTGTGGTCAGCGTCACGCCGTCGGGCGAAACGCCGTAGAAGGGGGAAGAGACCGGCGCGTCGTATATTGCCAGCGGGTAGATTTCGACTACTTTGGGGTTGCGCACCCCGGCCAGCTGCGCCGCTTTTTCGATGGCGTCGCTCTCCGTGCCGAGGGCATCCGCCAGGCCGAGACGAACCGCCTCCATCCCCGGCCAGAGTTTGCCGCTGAGCACTTCGCTCATTTCGGCTTTGAGCGCCGCGCCGCGCCCCAGTTTTACGGCGCTGGCGAAGCCCTGTTTCACCGCTTCAATCTGACGCACATACTGGTCGCGCTCGAAGCCGAAGAGTTTGTACGGCCCGGTGGAGACGATGCCATCCACCAGAGAGGGCGCGGGCGGCGTATAGCCAATGACGCCGATGTTGCCCACGTCGGAGGTGGGTTTGCAGAAAATGTAATCGCTGCCCACCGAAAGGTAGTACGCGCCGCTGGCGGCCATCAGGTTGATGGAGGCGACGATGGGGGTTTGCTGGCGCACTTTCAGCATTTCCATGTAGACGGCTTCGGTGTCGGCGACGGTGCCGCCGGGGCTGTCGAGCACCAGTACCACGCCGCGAATTTCGGGATGCTGGCGCACATAGTCCAATTGTTTGAGCAGGTCGCTGGCAGAAACCGGGTCAATTTGTGTGCTGAGCCGGATGATGCCAATTTGTGGCTGGGGCAAGAGCGCCGCGGCAATCAGCAGACCGGCTACCAGCGGCAGAACCGCCCAGAGCAAAATTGCGCGCGCGTTTTCCCAGGTGAATAGAGGCTGTTTCTCGTTCATACCCTCTCCTTTTGGATGAAAATCATGGCTTCAGCATACGCTTTTGAAAGTCGCTTGTCAATTGGTTGGCGTTCGACATGGAGTGTAAAATCTCCCGACTGCGGCGCAAAATCGGGAGATTTTGCACTCCGAAACCGCGGCTGGGCTAAAAGTGTCTTGCCAGTTCGGATGCGTATTTTGTGCCGATGGTGTTGCGGTTGGCGGCCAGCCAGTCGGCCAGGCGGGTGACTCCGCGCGGCGGTTCGGCGGAGATGAGCAGGTTGGCCGTCAGCCCGTCCACTTCCTCGGGGGTCAGTACTACGTCGCCGACAAAGCGGCTGATGGTTTGGGCCGCCAGCAGCGCCAGGCGCGGCGACAGGTGAATCAGCGGGCGGGGGGCGCCGATGGTCTTTCCAATCAACCGCACCAACTCGTCGAAGGTGAAAATATCCGGGCCGACGGCGTCCCAGGTCAAATTTTCGGCGCGCGCACCGGCTTCCACAGCCAGCGCAGCCAGGTCATCCACGAAAATGGGTTGCAGCCGGTACTGGCCGTCGCCAATCTGCCCGAAGATGGGGAAACGCCGCAGCAGCCAAGCGATGTTATTGATGAGAATATCCTCCGCGCCGAACAGCACGGTTGGGCGCAAAATGGCGTAACTCAGCCCGCTTTCGACGACGGCTTTTTCGTTGGCGGCTTTGCCCGAAAAATAGGGCAGGGGCGAATTTTCTGCTGGTTGGGTGATGCTGACGTGGACGATGCGCCGCACTCCGGCTTGTTGGGCGGCCTGCACCAGGCGGTGGGTGTTTTCCACCGCGTGCGCCTGAGTGTTTTGGCCGTGGTCGAAGCGAATCCAATAGGTGTTGTAGAGAACCTCCACCCCGGCCAGGTTTTTTGCCATGCCCGCCACGTCGAAATCGAGCGGGTAGGCCGGGATTTTCCCGTCAAACGGGTCGGGGCGGTTGGGGTGACCCGTCAGCGTGCGCACTTCGTCGCCTTGCGCCAGCAGTCGGCGGGCGATGTATTTGCCAGAGTAGGAAAAAGCGCCAGTGACAGCGGTTTTCATTTTTCTCCCTGCACTTGCGGGCGCGGGGCTACCAGGGCGAAAAAAGCCAGCGCCGCGCCGATTGCGGTCAGTGCCAGGGTAAAGCCGAACAAGTTCCAGCGCAGCTGCCCGGCCAGCTCAAAAAATAACCCGGCGGGGTCGGCGCTTTCGGGGTGAAATCCCAGGCCAAAGATGGCCGGAAAAATGACCAGCAGTGTCTGGCTGAAGGTCGTCCAGAAGTGGGCGCGTTCCGCTGTGCCGCACAAATCCATCAGTAGCGGGCGCAGTGAGCGACGCAGCAAGGCCGAAAGCGCCAGGCAAACTGTCAGCGTCAGCGCCAGTTGTCCAAGAAAATAGAGGATGGAAGTCATGGCAGCTCCTTTATTTCAAAATTTTCAAAACGGTTTGGACGGTATTCAGCCCCAGGCTGTCGAGGCGCGAGATGGCCGAGGCCAGCGCGTCGAGCGTGTCGAAAAAATCCTTCAGCGCTCGCGCGCGCTCGGTGAGCAAGGCGCGCTCTGGCGGGGCGAAGTCGCCCTCGCCCGCTTCGAGCCGCCGCAGGGTTTGCGTCACCGAGTCAACTGCCCGGTCAAATTCGCCGCTCTGACGTTCCTGTAAAATGGCGCGGATGGCGCGGTAGAAATCGGTTTCGGCCTGGTAGTAATCCTTGCGGTCGCCGAGCCGGTTGACGGGGCGAATTAATCCCATGCGGGTCAGCCCGCGCACGTTGGCGCTGATGGCGCCCTTGGTCAGCCCGCTTTGCGCCACCAGTTCGTCCAGCGAAAGCGCGGCGGGGGCCAGGTAAAGCACGGCGAAAATGGCGCCCATGCCTTTGGGCAGCCCCCAAAATTGGCTGATGCCGCTTAATCCTTCGATAAAATCACTTTTGATGTCGCCCATACGCTCTCCGTTCTGAATGTTTAGTAAGTACTAAACAAAGTATATATCAGGGCTGTGCATTTGTCAAGAGGATCGAATCCTGTCGCTTTTGGCCGCAGAGAAAAATTTGGCGATTTGTAGGCAATCAGTGGTAATTGGTCAACTGAAAAACTGAAGAATTGCTTTATAATGGGTCAAATTTCGTGTTTCTATTTTCAAGGAGTTACCTATGGCAAAATCCCCCGAACCGAAGACCGAAACCCTGGCTGAGACCGAGAATTATCTGGTCTGGAACGCCGAGGAGCCGGATGGCGAAACCACCTATCACGTGGAACTCGGCAGCGTGACCGTCCATTTCTTCAAAGAAGAATGGGAAGAGTTCCTCGAGCTGGTGCACGCGCTGGAAGGCTAAAAAAAGAAGGACAGGCTCAAACCTGTCCTTCTTTTTTATTCCTGCCATTCCAGTTCAAAATCTACGATGTGAACGGTGTCGCCTTGTTTCACGCCCGCTTTGCGCAGGGCTTCATCTACGCCCAGCGCTTCCATGATGCGTTGGAAGCGGCGCACCGAACCAGCGTGTTCCCAGTAGGTCATTGAGGCGGCGCGCTCAATCGCTGGGCCGCTCAGCCGCCAATCGTTGCCATCCTCGCGCTGAACGCTAAATTCTTTCGGGTCGTCTTTGGGACGGTAGACCGGCATTGGCGCGGGAGCATTTTCCAGTGTGGGGACTTCTGTCAGCCGCGAGACGGCTGTCAGTAGTAATTCTCTCACGCCCTGGCGCGACATGGCCGAAATGCTGGTGAGCGTGATGCCGCGTTTCTTCAATTCTTTTTCAATCTTGGGCAGGCGTTCTTGCGCTTCGGGTTGGTCAATTTTGTTGAACGCCACAACTTGCGGTTTTTGAGCCAGATTTGGATCGAAAAGCGCCAATTCACTGTTGATTTGACTAAAATCAGCCAGCGGGTCGGGTGAAAGCCCGTCAATCAAGTGAATGAGAACGCGTGTGCGCTGAACGTGGCGCAGAAAATCATGTCCCAGCCCAATGCCCTGGCTGGCGCCTTCGATGAGACCGGGGATGTCGGCCAGCACGACGCTGGTATCCAAATCAATTTCAGCCACGCCCAGGTTGGGTTCGAGGGTGGTGAATGGGTATGGCGCAATTTTGGGCTGGGCGTTGGTCAGCGCCGCCAGCAGGGTGGATTTTCCAGCGTTGGGAACACCGATGATGCCGATGTCGGCAATTAGTTTGAGCTCCAGCCGCAGGCGTTTTTCCTCACCGGGTTCACCTTTTTCGGCGGTGAGCGGTGTTTGGTTGCGGGAGCTTTTGAAGTGTGTGTTGCCGCGTCCGCCGCGCCCGGCTTTGCAGATTAAGAACTGCTGTCCGGGGGTTGTCAGGTCGCCCAGCAGTTCTCCGCTGACAGCGTCGTAGACGATGGTTCCGGGCGGAATATACACCACTAGATTTTCGGCGGCCAGCCCAGATTTGTTATTGGAGCCGCCATTGTGGCCGTCTTCGGCGACGTAGCGCATGACGTGATGGAAGGCCGCCAGCGTGTTAAGTGTGGCGCGCACTTCAAGAATGACATCGCCGCCGCGCCCGCCATCGCCGCCATCCGGCCCGCCGCGCGGAACAAATTTCTCGCGGTGCATGTGAACGATACCGTTGCCGCCTTTGCCCGATTTCACAAAAATTTCTGCCTGATCTATAAACATGCGCGTATTGTATCATGCTGGGATTATTTTTTTGGCGGTGTGGACCAGTGGTGTGCACGCAAAGGTTGTCAGAGCGGAGTGATCGGAGTGCAAAATCTCCTGGTTTTTTCCGTTTTAGAATACGTCTACACAAACGCGCTCATTACCACGATAAATGCCCACAGCGCCAGGCAGAACGTGATCAGCGCAAAAACGCTGGTTGCGATTCCCGTCACCGTGGAGCGAATCCAACCGGATAGCCCTACACCTGCCAAAAAGAAAACAAACCCGATGACTGCCACCAGAAAGGCCCAGGTACCCAACCCATCCAGCGAAGCAATTTGCTGGTTCAGTTCTGCTGTCGCTGCCCCAATCAACACAAATGCAAAAATCGTGAAGAGAAACATCAGCGTTGCCAGGGTAAAAATGATGATGACGGCAGAGGTCAGCCGCCCTTTGCGCTCCCCGGCCAGAAGTTGCACCACCGCTGAGAAGGCGAACCCGGCCAAAATTCCGGCCAGTGTTGCAATCTGATTGGCTTCTTGCAAAATGTTGTCAATGGGCATGAAAATGCTCCTTGTACAATTTGTGGCGCAAATTTTGGTTTGCGCGTACAAAAAGCAAGAGATGACCGTCTTTGTCTGCGGTCATCTCTTGCTTTCACAAGTTTTTTTCTTGGAAAATCACACTTATCCCCTCAGAAACTCTTCGAGTGAGCTTTTGCTGATGCGATAGGCGCTGCCCAATTTCTTGGCCTTCAAATCGCCAGCGGTGATGGCGGCGATGACATCTTCCTCCGAGACGCGCAGAACTGCCGCCGCCTCGCTGGGAGTCATCACGTCGGCCATGCCACCCGCCGCCGGGGCAGACCCGCCTGCCGGCTGTGAAGTCGGCTGGCTGGCCTGATTCGCCATACCGCCCGCCAGCGCCTGATTCATGATGTTGCCGATGCCCATCCCCGCGCCGATGCCTGCCGTCAGACCGGCGCCGCCGCCGGGATTTTGAGCCGCGTCGCGCATCGCATCCGCCGCCTGCAGTTGGGTATAGACGTTCATATCCAACATGCCCATATCGCGCAATTCCTGCGCCGATTTTTCCGAGGGTTTCAGGTTGCCAATGTAGAAAGTGGTCAGCGTTAGCCCCATTGCGCCGAAGTCGTCTTGGGCTTTGGCGCGCACGCCCGCGCCCAATTCTTCGGTCAGGCCAATCAGTTCCACCACGCTTTTCTTCGCGCCGGTTTCGCCCAGCAAATCCTGGAATTTGGAGAGCAGCATGGTGCGCATGCGTTCTTCAATTTCACTGGTGCGGAAGATGGCCTGCTTGCCGACAATGTTGGTGACAAACAACTGCGGGTCGCTTACCCGGAAGGTGTAGGTGCCGAAGCCTTGCAGCAGCGCCACGCCCAACCCCATGCCGGGGTTGCGCACAATAATCGGCTGGGGCGTGCCCCATTTTTTATTCTGAAATTCCTTGGTCGAAACAAAATAGACTTCCGCCGGGAAAGGCGTGCGGTCGTTGAACGCTTTCCCGATGAAATCAATCACTTTTGGAATGTTGGCCGTCGCAATCGTGTGCATGCCTGGCCCGAAGACATCCAGCGCCAGCCCGTTGCGGAAGAAAACCGCCGCCTGGCCCTCGCGCACAATCACCTGCGAGCCGATGCGGTAGTCGCCGATGCTGGAATCGTCCGGGAAACGATGGACAATCTCATCCGTCATTTCGTTGCGATATTCAATTACATCAAAGATTCGAGCCATGCTTCTCTCCTTTTGAATTTGCGTTCAGGTATTCTGCGTTCATTATAGCCCAAGCCAGCGAGCGCTTTCAAGGGCAACGTTTCCATTTACGGCTGATTGGCCCAAAAGTTGCTGGCTGATGACCCGCGCAATCGTCTCCGCGTCATATTCATCCAGCGCAAACCAGTGAATTTGCGGGTCGTCCGGCTTAAACCAGTTGGTCTGGCGGCGCACAAAAATGCGCGTTGCCCGCTTCATCTGAATTTTGGCGTCTTCCAGGCTCATTTCGCCGCGCAAGACAGCCGCCGCCTCGCGGTAGCCAATCGCCGACATGCTCGGCAAATCGGGAGAAAATCCCTTTTCCAACAGGCCGCGCACTTCTTCCAAAAATCCCTGCGCGAACATGGATTCGACGCGGGTGTCCACCCGCCGATAAAGTTCCTCGCGCGGGCGGCTCAACCCCGCCTGAAAGAGCGCAAAAGGCGACTCGCTCTGGCCGGTTTGCCGCGAAAAGAGTCTTCCTGTGCTGAAGATGACTTCCAGCGCCCGCACCGTGCGCCGCAAATTGCGCGCGTCAATCCGTTCTGCCGCCAGCGGGTCGAGAATTTTTAGTTTGGCGTGCAACCAATAGACGCTGTTTTCTGCCGCCAGATTTTCCAGCGCCGCGCGCAGGCGCGGATTGGGCGGCACTTCCGGCGGCGTCCAGCCCTGGGTGACGGCGCGGATATATTGACCGGTTCCGCCCACCAGCAGCGGCATCCGCCCGCGCGCCTGAATCGCGCCGATGGCGGCCAGCGCCGCCTGCTGAAACTGTGCCAGCGACCAGGTTTCGTCGGGTTCGGCCACGTCAATCAGATGATGCGGCACGCCGCGCATTTCTTCGCGGGTAGGTTTGGCTGCGCCGATATTCATGCCGCGGTAGAAATAGCGCGAATCTGCTGAGACGACTTCGCCGTTCAGGCGCAGCGCCAATTCGACAGCCAGCGCGGTTTTGCCGACGGCGGTTGGTCCCACCAGAACAATCAGCGGCGGTTTAGACATTTTCAAAATGCTCGATGCGCGGGGCAACGCCGGGGACGCCCTCAACGGCCAACACGTCCAACTGCCAGTGGTCAATTTCGTGTTCGGCGGCGTACAATTCGGCGGCGGCGCGCATGTGGGCCAACTTGCGGGGCGAAACGGCTTCTTCTGGCAGGCCAAAGCCCCGGTTGCTGCGGGTTTTGACTTCTACGAAAACGGTGACGCCCTCCAGCCGCGCTACCAGGTCAATTTCTCCGTGAGATGCGTGGACGTTTTTCTCCAGCAGCGTGTAGCCGTTTTTTTGCAGGTAGTCGGCGGCGGCCTGTTCGCCCCAGCGCCCGATGCGCTGATTGTGGTTCATGTTCTGAATCTTTCCGCCAGTCGGCGCAACTGGTAGCCCAGCCCTTTTTGATGGGTGACTCTTGCGGCAGATAGGCGTTGGTAGTGTTCCAACATGATCTGGCTGGTGCGGCGGATGTCGTATGTTTGCGATGCGACGCGGGCGGCTTGTCCCATTTTTGCTCGCAGGGGTGCATCAAGACACAGATGGGTCAGTTTGGCGGTGAAGGCGGGCAGTTCTTCGGGGGCGAGAAAGCCGGTTTCGCCGTCGCGGATGGTGTCGCCGACGCCAACGGAGCGAATCCCCAGCGCGGGCAAGCCGGCGGCCATGGCTTCGATGATGGAAAGTGGGTGAACTTCACTGATGGAGGCGGTGACGAAGACATCGCACAGCGCCAGGTAATCGGGAATGATATTGTAGTCTATGGCGCCGATGAAGTGGATGCGTTGTGGCGCGGCGCTGGCGGCGGCTTGTTTTTGAAGGGCTTCGCGTTCGGGCCCGTTGCCGACCATAATCAGGTGGACGTTTTGAATCTCTTGTGTGACGCCGTTGAAGGCATCCAGCAAAAACGAAAGGTTTTTTTCGCGCGCCAGCCGGCCTGTGTAAATGAGTGCCAGATCATTTTTCTTCAACCCCAGGCTGGCGCGGGTGAGTGAGCGTGTTGCCGTCTCGAATCGGCTTAAATCCACCCCGTTGGGAATGACCTGAATGGGCGCTTGTACTTTGAAGTGGCGTAATACTTGCGCCATGCCTGCGGAGGGCGAAATGACCAGATCTACTGCGGCGCAGAAATTGGGCATATAGTTTTCCAGAAAGGTCGCTGAGAGTTCTTCAGGCAGGCCAGGCAGGTAGGCTTGCGCGTACAGGTCGTAGCGTGTGTGATTGGTGAAAATGATGGGGATGGAAAGTGGGCGTCCGTAGTGTAGGGCCAGCCGTCCGCTGAGAAAGGGGTGGTGGACGTGGATGACGTCCATCGTTTGCAATAGGGCTTTGGCTTTTGGGCTGTAGCGGAAGGAAAAATGGTAGCCGGTATCCATCAGCGGCATGCCCGGTGAGCGGATGATGCGCGGTTCATCATCTTCAATAGTTTCGTCGCCAAAAGTGAAGACGAAGACCTCTTGCCCGGCCTGTTCTAGAAGGCGTTTGTTGAGTTCGATGTAGGTAGTAATGCCGCTGATGTGCGGTTTATAGGCGTCTGCCAGCATGGCAATGCGCATGAAATCACTCCGTCCCGTTTTGATGGTTGCAGTTTATGAATACCTATTATATACTCAACCTATATGGTTCTCTTGGTTTGCCGTGGAAAATTTTGGTATCTGCCACGAAAATTTTCAGAGAACCACCTATGACTCCACTGCAAAATGAAAATCTTACCGCAGAGACGCAAAGAAGGCAGAGATTTTCTGCTTTTTCCGGGAAAAATTGGCGTTTACTGCCGAAAAAGCATTTTCTGCGCTTTGTATACTCAGCGGTGAATGGGTTTTTGCAGTAGAGCCACCTATATTGAAAACAAAAAGGGAGAGAGATATGCCAGATAATGCGCAAGTTGCACTTTTCATTGATTACGATAATATCGAAATCAGCGTGCCAGAAGTCATGGGGAAAGAAATCGAAGTGGATTGGCAGGTGGTGCTGGAAACGGCCACCCGCATCGGGCGGATTGCCCTGCGCCGCGCCTACGCCGACTGGGCGGTGTATCCGGCCCGTCAGCGCGAAATGCTGGGGCTGGGCATCGAACTGGTGCATGTTTCCAGCAAACGCGGCAAAAATGCCGCCGACATTCGCATTGTGATGGACGCGCTGGACATGATTAACCGCGGCACGCCTGTGACGCATGTTCTACTGGTGTCGGGTGATGGCGATTTCACCGAATTGGTTCATCGTTTGCGCACCGAGGGGAAAACCGTGGTCGGTCTGGGCGTCAGTGGCACCAGCGCCGAATACCTGGTCAATTCTTGCGACGAATTTATCTACTACGACAAATTGGTCGCGCCCGCGCCCAAGCAGCCCACCAAGCCCGTCAAAAACGGCAAGCCCGAAGAACCCGCCGAACCCGTGGTTTCGTTTGACATCAGCGAAGCCCGCCAGCTTTTGCGCAAAGTTTTGGAAGCCGATGAAGAAGAGTGGATGTTGGCCGCCGAAATCAAACACGTCATGCTGCGTCTCAACCCGGCCTTCAACGAACGTAACTACAATTTCAAAAGTTTCAAAGACTTTATGCAGGCCCAAAAAGACATGCTGGAAGTACGCCTGAATGACAACCAGCAAATCGAAGCTCGCCTGATTGAAACCACCGAAGCGTCAGATTCGCAGGCGCCCGACGCCATGCTCGATCGCTATCTGCAAATTTTGGAATCGCTCAAAATTCGCATGACGCCTAACGAATTCCGCCCGGCGATTGTTTTTAAGTTCTACGAAATGCTCAAAACTAGCCCGGATTTGACTCTGACGCAGTTGAAAGACAAGGTACAAGCGCACTTTGAAGAGAATGCCCCGCACGTCAAAATGCAGCACATCACCGAAACGGCGCACCAACTCTTCCATACCTATTGCTTTACTTTTGACCAGGAACAGGCCAATTATGAAGCCGATGTGCGCTTGTGGGACAAGAAAGTATCGCTGACCCCGGATGTCAGCCGCTCCACCGACTTGCTTGATAAGTGTGACCGCGCACTGTTGAGCCGCCTCGGCAAGGCGCTCGGCTCCACCGAAAAAATCAACAAAGAAGTCGCCGCCCGCCTGCTGTATGGCAGTTTCCGCGGCCAGCGCATGTTGGAACACGTCACCCACTTGCTGCAGGGATTAAAAGCCTCCAAATAACCGCAGCCTGCCTCACGTCAGATGAACGCGCCGGTTTCGCCCGGCGCGTTTTTTATCCTCCATGATACAATCTCCGCCCGCAAGGAGAAATCCAATGACCGTCAAACTGGTATTACGCGGCAAAGAATATGAAGTCAAATCGGGCATGACCCTGCTCGATTCGCTGCGGCGCGCCGACATTTTGCCCGAAGGCGTGCTCGCCATCCGCGAGGGGCAGATGATTGTCGAAGACGAAATCCTGCGCGAAGGCGAAACCATCCGCCTGGTGGCCGTCATTTCGGGGGGCTGACCGATGAAATGCAAAACCTGCGGCCAAAAAGCCACTGTCAATTTACGCCAGCATCGTCTCGGCCTGTGTACCGACCATTTTTTGGAATGGATGCTGACCCAAACCGCGCGCTTCATCAAAAAATACCGCATGTTTGGCCCGGATGAAAAAGTGCTGGTGGCCGTCTCCGGCGGCAAAGATTCGCTCTCGCTGTGGGATATTCTCACCCGGCTGGGCTACCAGGCCGACGGCCTCTACCTCGGCCTCGGCATCGGCGACGAGCAGAATCCCTACTCCGCCGAGTCGCACCGCCTGGCGCAGCAGTTCGCCGACCAGCGCGGGCTAAAACTCCAGGTTGTGGACATCCGCGAAACCCACGGCCAAACCATCCCCCAACTGGCTGAAAGCGTCCATCGCGGGCAGGGACGCCCCTGCTCGGTCTGCGGCGTTGCCAAACGCCACGAAATGAACCGCATCGCCCGCGATTTGGGCTACGACGTGCTCGCCACCGGTCACAACCTCGACGACGAGGCCGCCGTCCTGTTCGGCAACACCCTCGGCTGGCAGGCTGACCTGCTGCCGCGTCAGGCGCCGGTGCTGGCGGGCCACGATGGCCTGGCGCGCAAAGTCAAACCGCTTTGCCGTTTTTACGAAAAAGACATGGCCGCCTACGCCATTTTGCGCGGCATTGAATACATTTATGAAGAATGCCCTTTTTCGGTTGGCTCCACCTCGATTTATTACAAAGAACTGCTCAATCGCCTTGAATCTGACCGCCCTGGCGCCAAACTGGCCTTTTATGTGAAGTTTCTGGAGGCGCGCTCTGTCGGATTATTTGCCGCCCAGCAGGCCGAAGTTTCCCAGCCGCTTTTTACCTGCCCCACGTGCGGCCAGCCGACGGCTCACGAGGGACAGTGTTCTTTCTGTCGCATGGTTCTGCGCTAAACGCGCGCTCTGGCGGTCGCAGCTCCCGCCTCATCAAAACAAGGAGTGAAAGGTGAAAGCAGACAGGCAGTATCACTATTTCGACCTCATCATGGCGCTTTTTGTCGCCGTGCTGATTATTTCCAACATTGCCTCCTCGGCCAAGATTGTTGACCTGGGCTTCAGCGTGGCCGGCGTGCCGATGGCCTTTGACGCCGGGACGATTCTTTTCCCGCTCGGCTACATTTTTGGTGATATTTTGACGGAAGTCTACGGCTTTCGCCGCTCGCGCCGCGTCATTTGGGTCGGGTTTTTCGCCCTGGGGCTGGCTGCCGCCACCTTTTGGTTGATTCAGCGCTTGCCGGGCGAAAGCGCCTGGCAGGGCTACGCCGGAGACACGGCCTACGCCGCCATTTTGGGCGGCATGTCCAGCGGCGGAATCGTCTTCGGCTCACTGGCCGGTTACTGGTCGGGCGAATTTTCCAACTCGGTGGTGCTGGCAAAAATGAAAGTTTGGACGGGCGGGCGCTGGCTGTGGTTGCGTACCATCGGCTCGACGCTGGTGGGCGAGTTGGTGGATTCTGCCATTTTTGTGCTGGTCGCCAGCCTGTTCGGCGTTTTCCCCTGGGCGTTATTTCTCACGCTGGCGCTGACCAATTACCTGTTCAAAACGGCGGTGGAGGCGCTGATGACCCCGCTCACCTATGCCGTTGTCCGCTTTTTGAAGCGCGCCGAAAACGAAGATTTCTACGACCGCGCCACCGACTTCAACCCCTTCGGGCTTTAATCATCGTTAAAACCTATCCGAAACTTCCCCGAAGCGCGCACGCTCATCTAAAAAAATCTCCGCGCAAGCCCTGATTGGCAAAATATGCAGCCAAACGAGGCGCAAATCTGCGATTCGTGCGGACAAGTCGGAGACTTGCGCCACCTGCCGTATTTTTCGGATAGACCTTTACGGTAGCAGGCGTTTGGCGGTGTAAATGTAGGTTGGCCGCCGCCGCGCGCCCGTCACCGGGTAAAAAACATCCTCGTCCGCGAAAACGCTGCCCGTCGGCGTGTAATAGCGCTCAAGTTCCCCGCAGCAATAATTCCACCGCGAGTCGAAAATGATCAGGTCGAATTTTTGCTGGCGGATAGCGTCATCAAAAGCCGATTGGATGCGCGTCTGCGCTGCTGAGGGCTGATTGCCGCGCAAAATATCCCACAGCGCTGACTGGTGACTGTAACTGCGCTTTCCGGCCAGGCTGGCAAGGTAGCCATGATCTGGCAGGTAAACTTCCCCGTGGGCGCTGGCGATTAAGTTGAGCAAAGACTCCCCGGCCAGACGGTCTGCCGCGTTGGGAAGTTGTTGATAGGGGTTGTAGGCCAGCACCAAAAATTGAACCAGGCAGGTGGCATAGAGCAATTTTTGCAGGGTCTGGCGTTCTGTCAGCGTGATTTTTTGCAGAAATTGGTCCGCCGCCGAAAGCCCCAGCCCGAAAAGAATTGTGGCGACGGCGTAGGCGGGCAAAAGAACATTGTTGTAGCCGCCGACTTTGGCGCGCGTCAGAAATGCGCCCGCCACGCCGCCGAGGGTGACGGCCAGCCAAAAACAGGCCCGCTGGCGATTTTCAGCGCCCAAGAAAAAAAGCGCCATCATGCTGACAATTGGCAGGTGCGCCAGTAAATCTTCCTGCCAGAAAGCGAAAAAATAGTAGGGCAGCCATTCGGTTTGTTGAAAAAGCAGGCCGTAAACGTAGTAGGAGAACCAGCCGCCGCTGGCGCGTTCCAGCAGCAGGCTGACAGCGGTCACCAGCATCAGCGCGACGCCCAGGGCGGTCAGGCCGTGCTGCCAGTTTTGCCAAATCAGCCAGAGGAAAACGGGGGCGCAGACAATCAGGGCGGTTTGCTTGGTGAGAAAAGCCAGGGCGGCGAAACTTCCGGCGGCGAGTGCGCTGCCGGTGGAGATGGGGCGCCGGGCGGCAAGCAGGAACATCAGCCAGAGGGCGAGGAAAAGCGTATCCACGCGGGCAACATCCAGCCAGGCGCCGGTTACCCGAAAGGTGGCGGCGAACAGCCCGGCGGCGAGAAATCCCATCAGTCCGGAATGCGTTTCGCGGCGGACGATTTCAAAAATTCCCCAAAACACCAGCAGCGACGCCAAAAAGGAAATCAGACGCAGTGCCAGCAGGCTGCTGCCGGTTAGTTTTGCCAGCCCGGCGGAGAGGTAGAAATAGAGCGGCGGGTAGAGAAACGGCGTAAATTCCAGCGTTGGCGCGCCGTATAGCTGGCCGGTTTGCAGCAGGTGGGTGACTTCGTCGGCCAGGCCGCCTTCGGTCCATTCCAATTCAAATGGGTAGGGGATGCGCTGGCTGGCAAGCCACACATAAATCAACAAAGAAAGCGCCGCGCTTAAAATCAGCGACGCTTTCAAAATTTGCAGGGTGGAAATTCGCCGGGCGCTCAATTCAACTTTCCCAGCGCTTTCAGCACGCGCTCGGGCGTCAGTGGAAATTCGTCAATCCAGACGCCGGTCGCGTCGTGGATGGCGGCGGTGATGGCCGGGGCGAGCGGTAGGTAGGGCAGTTCGCCCACGCCTTTGGCGCCCCACGGGCCGTTTTCATCGGGAATTTCCACAATCACGGTTTCCATTTTTTCGGGAATGTCCAAAATGGTGGGGATGAGATAGGTGCTGAGCTGGTCGGTGAGCGGTTTTCCGTTGCGGCTGACGAAGTTTTCCTGGATGACGTAGCCCTGCGCCTGGACGATGGCGCCTTCCACCTGGCCCTGCACTTGCGCCGGGTTGATGGCTTTGCCCACGTCGTTGGCGCTGACCACTCGCAGCAGGCGCACATGGCCGAGGTCGGTATCCACTTCCACTTCGACGGCTTGCGCGGCGTAGGCGTACATGAAGTTGGGCATACAGAAGCCGGTCTCCTTGTCCATCGGCGTGGTGGGTGGGGCCAGGTAGGTGAATTCGGCCAGCGCCGGGCGCTCTGCGCTTTGCCACTTCGCCAGCGCCGCTTCTGCCGCGCCCTTGACGGCGTTGCCCGACATGACCGTCAGCCGCGAGGCGGAGGCCGAACCGGCGTTGCCCATGTCGAGCGTGTCCATCGTCACCATCTGAACATTTTCCAGCGGAACACCGGTCACTTCGGCGGCGATTTGCGCCAGAATGGTGTGGTTGCCCTGGCCGACTTCTGCCGCGGCGCACCAGACCGTGACCGATTCGACTTTTTTCGCGCCGAAAATTTCAACCCGCGCCCAGCAGTTTTCCTTGTAGCCAAACGAAAAGCCGATGTTTTTGAACCCGGCGGCAAAGCCACGCCCGCGCGCCAGGGCAGAATTGGGCTGCCGCGCGCCTGCTGCCGGTTGCGCCCAGCCGAATTTTTCGGCGGCGGCCTGCATCACGTCCAGCACGGTTGGCCGGTTGGGTGGCGGCGTGCCGACGGCCAGCGTGTCCGTCATTTTGAGCGCGTTGCGGCGGCGCATTTCCAGCGGGTCGAGCCCTAGTTTTTCGGCCAGTTTGTTCATCTGGCTTTCGGCCATGAAGAGGGCCTGCGGTGCGCCGAATCCGCGAAAGGCCGCGCCTGGCACATTATTCGTGTATACGCCAATCACGTCAGCCTGCATATTCGGGATGAAGTACGGCCCGCTCTCGGTGATGGTCGAATTTCCCAGCACTTTGTTGGTGGTGTACATGTAAGCGCCCGCGTCGGCGATGATGATGTTTTCGGCGGCGGTCAGCGTGCCATCGCGTTTGGCGCCCCATTTGGCACGCAGAATCATGGCGTGGCGTTTGCCGTGGCCGATGATGGATTCCTGCCGCGACCAGATGATTTTGACCGGGCGGCGCAGTTTCCAGGCCGCCAGCGCCAGCACAATTTGCACCGATAAATCTTCGCGCCCGCCAAACGCCCCGCCGATGGCCGGGTACTGTACCCGCACTTTTTCCTCGCTCAGCGCCAGGGCGTGGGCGATTTGTTTGCGGTCAACGTGCGTCCACTGCCCGGCGGCCAGAACCGTCAGTAGGCCGTTTTCGTCCACAAAAGCCAGCCCGGCTTCGGGCTGCAGGTAGGCATGTTCCTGCATCGGCACGCGATATTCGGCTTTCACAATCACATCGGCTGCGGCAAAGCCTTGCGCCACATCGCCCTTGCGAATTTTGTCGTGGACGCAGATGTTGTCGGCGCCGCGTTCCGGGTGGAGTAAAACCGCGTCCGCCGCCAGCGCGCTTTCCGGATCGGCGAGAATCGGCAGGTCTTCGTATTCCACCACCATCAGCCGCCGCGCCTGCTCTGCCGCCGATTCGCTTTCGGCGACGATGGCGGCTACCTGGTCGCCGGTGAAGCGCACAATCGCGGCGTCCACCCGGCCTTCCGCGGGGGCCAGGCCGCACAGCACGGGCTGGTCGGGAATCTGCAGCCCATATTCATTGACCGGTACATCGGCGGCGGTGAAGATTTTTACCACACCGGCCACTTTTTCGGCCTGGGTGGCGTCGAAGCGCAAAATGCGGGCGTGCGGCCTGCCTGCGAACAGAATTTTCATGTGTAACATGCCGGGCATCGTCAAGTCACCGGAATATAAAGTTTCACCGGTGACTTTGCCAGCTGCGTCAATGCGCGGTGCAGATTGTCCAACGAGGGTGGTCATCCCAGTTACCTTTTGTAGCGTTTTATGTTTACACGCGGCGCGGGAACATCCAGCGGGCCGTAGCGCGGTGGCCCCATCAAACGATAAATCATCGCATAAAGCAGCGAGAGCAGACCCGAGAAAATCAGCAATGCCACAATAAAGAACAAAATTTTGATCTTGATGTCGGGGTAAGTTGCCACCCAATGCAACGCATTGTTCAAGATGGGAACGTACGACAGCCAGGACGGCAGGCTAAACCCGCCGCGCAAGCCGTAAAATAGCGCCTTGATGTTTTGGTCGGGCAAGGGTTTTAGCATTTCCACAGCCACTTCGCCTGCCGCCCACGACATGACCGGCGTCATTAAAATCATTACAAAGCCGATTCCGCGCCAAATGGGGTGAATGGACGGCGCTTCTTTGGCTCCCTTTGGTCCAAATGAATTTGATTTTGAAGACATGGTTTTCTCCTTAGGCTCTGCTGGCCGTTTCCACGGCCTGAATAATTTTGGCGTAGCCGGTACAACGACACAAATTACCGGTCAGCGCTTGCTCAATTTCAGTTTTCGTTGGGCGGGGACGTGCCTCCAATAATTTTACCGCCGACATGACAAAGCCCGGCGTGCAGTAACCGCACTGCACCGCGCCCGCTTGCACAAAAGCCGCCTGTACCGGGTGCAGTTTGCCATCAGTTGCCAGCCCTTCTACGGTCACAATTTCGGCGCCATCGGCGCGCGGCGCGGGCGTCAGACAGGCCATCACTGCCTTGCCATCCAGAAACACCGTGCATGCGCCGCATTCGCCCTCGGCGCAACCTTCCTTGGTGCCGGTCAGTCCGGCCTCCTCGCGCAACAAACGCAGGAGCGATTTTTCCTGTCCGCTGGTAAAGATGTAGTTTTTTCCGTTTATTTTTGTGTGGATGTCTCGCACCTGTGCGGGGGAGGCGGCTGGCAGCGGCTCGGATTTAATAGCCTTTGGCTGGCCCCACAGCAAGACCGGCTCGGCTGGCAGTTGGTTCTGGCCGCTGAGAAGCGCTTCCAGCCCGCGCCGGGCAATCACCCCGCAAGTATGACGGCGGTAGCCCGCCGAGGCGCGCACATCGTCAATCGGCTTGGCCGCCGTTTGAACCAATTCGGCGGCGCGCGCGATGGTTTCAGCGGAGAGTGGCTTGCCCGTCAGAAACGCTTCCGCTGCGCGCGCGTGAATGATGGTTGGCGCCACCGCTCCGAGCGTGATGGCGGCCTGCTCAACGGTATCCCCGTTCAGCCGGAGAATGATGGCGATATTCACCAGCGAAATGGCCTGGGCGCGGCGTAGCGCCAGTTTGATGAAAATTCCCCGCTCGCGCGGTGTCAGCGCCCGAAAGGAAATTTCTGTCAGAATTTCATCGGCCTGCATCACAGTTTTGCGCACGCCGCTATAAAATTCGCGCAGCGGCACAACTCGCTCACCGCGCGGAGAAAGCAGGGTCAGGCGGGCGTCCAGCGCCATGAGCGGGGTGATGGTGTCGTTGGCGGGGCTGGCGGTGATGATGTTCCCGGCTAGCGTGCCGCGGTTGCGAATTTGCGGCGAGCCGACTTCCCAGGCGGCTTGCGCCAGCGGCCGGGCGCGCTCGTGCAGCAGGCCGCTGGCGACGACGGCATTGTGCGTTACCAGTGCGCCGAGGTGGATGATGCCGTTTTCGTCGAGGCGGATTTCGTCCAGGCCGGGGATGCGGGTGACATCAATCAGCGTGTTCAGGTTGGGGCGCAGGCCGCGCTCCAGTTCCAAAAGCAGGTCGGTGCCGCCGGCCACAATCCGCGCGGCGGGGGCGCGCTCGGCCAGGAGTTGAACGGCTTCTTGCAGGCTGGTAACGTTGAAGTAGGTTTGCCACATGCGATTCTCCAGTGAGGGCGGTATGCCTGCATTATAAAAGAAAACCAACCGCGCAACGCGGCATTTATCGCGTGGCTGCGCCGGGGCGAAAAAAAGCCTTCAGGGAAGTTTTTCCCTGAAGGCCGGGTGTTTTTGGATGATTTAGCCCGCGCTGTTGATTTGGTCGTAGCGATGCTCAAAAGTTTGCGTGGCTTCGCGCGCCAGGCTGGTCAGGTTGCGGATGGTGGCGGGCAGGGCTTCGGGGTTGCCCAGGCTGCCTTCCAGCGTATCGAGCGCGGCGCTGATGCCGTCGGCAAATTGGAAGAAGGCGGTATCAAACTGGTAGAGTTTAGTTAGTTCGTCTTCATTGATTTTGACGGCGTCGAAGAAACCAGAGTAGCCATAGGTGGCGGTACGGATTTTGTCGGCAAAGGTGCGCAGTTGCAGGGCGGCTTTTTCCATCTCGTCAATGTATTCGATGCCGCCGCTGGCGATGACCTCGCTTTGCAGGGCCGAAAGGCGTTTGTAGAGTTCTTCAAAGCGGCGCGAGACGCTGTCGCGCAACAATTTATCGGCGGCGCGGCGATTTTCACGTTCGATGTAACCGCCAAAGCCGGGAATATAGGCCAAAAGTTTGCGCAGTGGGTCTTGGTCGCCGCTGACTGTGCCAAAGAAATCGCTCATGGGGTGCCTCCTGAAAAAGGAAAGGAAGAAATTTACAAGCCGTTGAACTCATTATAGCCTGTCAGTACGGGTATAATCAAGCGAGTTTTTATTGGCCTGCGGGTTTCTACGCGGTGGGGCGCAGGATGGTTGCAGAATAATGCGCTTTTTGTTTCTTTCTATAAAAATGCAATGAGCGCCAATGCCGTATTGCGAACTCATCTTACAAGCAATATTGTTTAGTTAGCGTTGTCGGATCCCAATGTCTCCCGACGTTGGCGCCAAAGTCTGATTTTGGAGTGCCTTATCTAAACGGTATTGGTCTTACAAGGAGAAAAATACAATGTCTTCCGAACTCAATGAACTTTTAACCCTGGTAGAAAACAGCCTGAGCGTGTCTGGGAAAACCGTGACGGTAACCGCCCCGGCCAAATTCCGCGCCAACGTCGGCAAACTTGTGGAAGTTTCCGCGCTGGGAAGCGGCCAACGTCAGGGCTGGGCGCGTTTTCTCGTGCGCGCCGCCGCGCTGGAACTGGGCATTGTCCCCGCTTCCATTCACGACCTGTATTTGGCGTGTGGCCGCGGCGAAGCGCCGATGGCCTGGAGCACCCCGGCCTTCAATTTGCGCGCGCTGTCTTTTCACGCCGCGCGCGCCATGTTCCGCGCCGCGCTGAAAATCAATGCTGGCGCTTTCATCTTTGAAATTGCCCGTTCCGAAATTGGCTACACCGCTCAGCGCCCGGCGGAATACGCCACCAATATCCTCGCCGCCGCCATCGCCGAAGGATTCGTCGGCCCGATTTTCCTGCAGGGCGACCACTTCCAGATGTCGGCCAAAAAATTTGCCGCCGACCCGCAAGCCGAAATTAACGCCGTCAAAGACCTGACGCGCGAAGCGCTGTCTGCTGGTTTTTACAACATTGATATTGACTCGTCCACCCTGGTGGATATTTCCAAAATCACCGTGCCGGAACAGCAGAAACTAAACGTGGAACTTTCTGCAGAATTTGGCTTCTTCATCCGTCAGATTGAACCGCAGAGCGTCACCGTTTCTGTTGGCGGCGAAATTGGCGAGGTGGGCGGTCACAACTCCACCGAGGAAGAACTGCGCGCCTTCATGGATGGCTATCTGGCCGAAATGGGCAGACGCGCTCCGAGCAAGCCCGGCCTGTCCAAAATCAGCATTCAGACCGGCACCTCGCATGGCGGCACGGTGCTGCCAGATGGCTCCATTGCCAAAGTCAATCTCGATTTCGACACCTTGCGCAATCTCAGCCGCGTGGCGCGCAGCGTTTATCACATGGGCGGCACGGTTCAGCACGGCGCTTCCACCCTGCCGGAAGATATGTTTGATAAATTTCCGCAAAACGAAGCCATCGAAGTTCACCTGGCGACCAACTTCATGAATATGTGGTTTGACAACATCCCCGCTGATTTCCGCAAGGAAATTTACGCCTGGCTGGATGTCAACGCTGCCGCTGATCGCAAACCCGGCCAAACGGATGAGCAGTTCTATTACAAATCACGCAAAAGCGCGGTTGGCGCGTTCAAGGCCAAAGCCTATGCCCTGCCCGCAACCGACAAGAAAAAACTGACCGACGCCTGGGAAGCGCAGTTTGATAAACTCTTCATGCTGCTGAATCTGAAGAACACCAGCGAACAGGTCAAGAAATTTGTGCATCCCGCCAAAGTTGCTCCCGACCTGAAGTTCTATCTGGGCGCTGACGTGGCCGAAGAACTGGCCGACGACTTAGCGGATTAATTTCCCGTGCCTGCGCTTGACCAAAATGTAAACCCCCAGCGTTACCAAATCATTCCCCGTGTCCTTGTTTTTGCCAGGCGCGGGGAAGAACTTTTGTTGCTGAAAATTGTCGGCAAAGGGCGCTGGGCGGGAAAATTCAACGGGCTGGGCGGCCATGTCGAAGCGGGCGAAGACCCGCTTTCGGCGGCGCGGCGCGAGCTGATGGAAGAATCCGGCCTGCAGGCTGAGCTGCGTCTGGTGGGGACGCTCTTTGTGGAGACGGGGAAATCTCCTGGCATTGGAATTTTCATCTACACCGGCCAGGCCGTCCCCGGCGAGATTCATTCCAGCGCCGAAGGCGAAGCCGCCTGGTACACGCCTGCAGAAACAAAACATCTCCCATTGCTGGAAGATGTTCCCATTTTGCTGGCGAAAATCGCGGAAAACGTTCCGTACCCGTTTAGCGCGCGCTCATTCTATGATGCTGATGGATGTTTGCGCGTGGAATTTGCGTAAGGGTCAGATGACGATTTTCATGGCTTTCAGGCGCACCGTGAAGGTACTGCCTTTGCCGGGTGTACTCTGCACCGAGAGACGGCCATTGTGCTGTTTGATGACCTGATTGGTGATGGACAGCCCTAGCCCGATGCCGCTGAAGAGTTGTTCGTCAGAGCGTTCCATGTGATAGAAGCGGTCAAAAATCTTGGGAATGCTGGCTGCTTCAATGCCGATGCCTTCATCAATGACATCCATAACAACGTAATTTTCTTCTTCGCGCAGTTTGAGCCAGACCTGACCGCCGTTGGGGCGGCTAAATTTGACGGCGTTATCTACCAGCGCGGTGACGGCGCGTTCCAGCGATTTCGGGTCGCCGGAGACAGGCGCGAGCGGGGATGCCGCTTCGACGTGTAGTGTCAGCAGGTTGGCGGCGGCTTTGCTCTGGTAGCTGTCGGTCACTTCGTGCGCCATTGCCAGCAGGTTGACGGGTTGAAATTTTGGGAGAATCAAATCCATCTCTTGCAGAAAGAGAATGTCGTTGACCAGCGCTGTGATTTGTTGAATATTACGCGCTACGGTTTCGAGCGTTGTTCCCAGTTTTTCGGCGGGGATGACGCCTTTTTGGAGCAATTGTAGAAATCCGCCGGCGGCCATCAATGGGGTGCGCAGCTCGTGCGCCACGTTTGCCAAAAATTCACGCCGCGCCAGGTCTTGCTCGGCCAGCTTTTGATAGGCCTGCGCCAACTCATCGGCGCGCATTTTTAGGTCTTCCACTGCCATTTCGTCGTTGGCGCGCAGGCGATTGGAGATTTCGCGTACCATCGCCATGGAGATGCTACTGGAGTGTTGCAGGATGCGGTCGAAATTTTCTTTGTCCAACTCCATAACTGTTACAGCCGAGGTCGTTACCACGGTAGCGGCGCGCGGGGCATTGTGAATTAGCGCCATTTCGCCGAAAAAATCTCCGGCTTCAAGCGTTTTCAGGTGACGTTCTTCAGCGTTGTTGATGGTTTTGGTGACGTTGACTTTTCCATCCAGTAGAATATAGAATTTCTCTTCCAGCGCGTCCTCGTGACAGAGGGCTGTACCGCCAGAGTAGTTTTCTACCCGGCTGCGGACAATCATCTCGTCAATATCCAACTGCGAGACGCCAGGAAAGGCGCGCGAGAGGATGTCTTTGGCCGATGGCAGGGGTTTGCGGGGAAGATTAAACGATGGATGCATAATTTTGTCCGTTAGATAGATTGTAACACGCGTTTTTTAGTAAGATTTCTAAAGGTCCGTTGCATTATTGGTTTTTCATGTATTTGATGACGGCTTCGATTTCCGGGTGGGTTTTCCACTGGCCTTTTTCATAAACCTGCGCATCCCAGGGAAAGACGACCAGCGCATCGCTGGTCAGTGCGGTGAAGTTGGGCGCCGGGTCCGCCCAGGTGTGTGCTGCCAGGCTGGCGGTCAATACCCGCGGCACGCCACGACGGCGCACCCGTTGAACGCCCAGCGCCAGCGTTTGTCCGGTATCATCCAGGTCGTCCATGACGATGGCGCATTGGCGATTGATGACTTGCATGGCGACATCCAGCAAAGTGACCGGTTGGTGATGCACCACCTCGTCGTTCATGCGGCGCGTCAGGCGAATGGGAAACATTTCACAGCGCAGGGCAGTTGCCAGTGCGGTGGCCGGAATCAGCCCGCCGCGCGCAATGCCGATGATGACATCCGGTTTTTCGGGGGCAATTTTCTCCACCAGCGCTCGAATCAGCTCTCCAAAGTGTTCCCAGGTAATAATTTCTATGCCCTGATAACGACTGTTCTTCACTGGCTGCATGTGGTCTCCCGATAAAAAGGTGCTTACTGGCTGGCTTTTAGCGCCCACAAATAGATATTTTGGGCAAAATCTTGCGGCATTTTGCGAGGCGCCAAAAAGGCCATGCCGTGTTTGTTGCCGGGGTACGAAAAAATTTTGTAATTTTCGGATTGTTGCACGCTCCAGCAGGTGGACGGGGAAATTCCGTCGTTGTTGGCGTACATGCAGCGCACTTGTTTGCCAGCCTGCACCAGCGCATTGGCTGTGGCGGCGTATTCTTGCCCAAGCCAATTGCCGGGCGAGATGGAGAATGCGCCGACGCAACCTTCACCGCAGGCATCCACCACCGCGTCAGCGCCGATGCTGGTTCCTAATCCGAGAATTTTATTGCCATCCACGCCGGGCAGGCTGCGGGCAAACTGGTAGGCGGCGCGTGCATCGAAAATGTATTGCGCTGGGTCGGCGGTTGGATCGCCGCCGCTTTCGCCGTGACCGCGAAAGTCGAAAGTGAAAACGTTGAAGGTCACGTCTGCCGGCAAGGTTGGCAGCATTCCCTGGGCGCTTTGTGTTGCCGGTGGCCAACCTGCCGGCGCGGGGAAATTCTGTAACCAGGGAATGAAACCGTTATCTTCCGCATTCCACAATGTCTGATTGGCTTCGCTTTGGTGCATCAATACAATCACTGGCTGATTGGTTTTTGCCGCCGGATAGAGATAGCCTACCAGCACGCGCCCGTCTTCGGTGCTGAAGGTGTAGCGTTGCATCGCCTGGCTGAAGGGCGGCGGAGTCACTGACGGGGGCGGGGTGATGGTTGGCTCCAGCGTATAGGTCGGGCGTAACGTTGGCTGTGGCGCTGGCGTAGACGTGGGGGGGCGGGTAAAGGTTGTCGCCGTTGGTGACGGAAGTGTGGCCGGGGCCGGGGCGCAAGCAGAAGCCAGCAATAGACTCAACCACAACCTGGGAAGAAATTTTTTCATGGCGCTCAAAGCTTGTAGCCAATTGTGCGCAAGAAGTTATGCCGCCAACCTTTTTCAGCGGCGTCTTCGACACCGTTGGGCGCAGAGCCGTCAATTACGCCCAAGATGCCGCGCCCTTGTTCGCTTTCAGCCACGATGACCTGGGTTGGGTTGGCGCTGGCGCAGAAGATGTGAGCAACCTCGGGCAGGTTTTTCAGGCTGTTTAAGACGTTAATCGGGTAAAAACCTTCGCCAAAGAAGACAATGAAGGAATGCCCCGCGCCAATTGCCAGCGCGTTTTTTTGCGCCATTTCCTCCAACGCCAGGTCGTTACCGCTGACGCGCACCAGACATTTTCCACTGGCTTCGCAAAACGCCAGCCCAAATTTAATGCCGGGAACGGCATTGATGAGCGCTTCGTGGACATCCTCGACAGTTTTGATGAAGTGCGACTGGCCGAGAATAAAATTGATGGCTTCAGACTTTTCGATTGGGATGAGTTTGAGTTCCATGGTTACCACGCGCCAATCATCAAAACTGCGCCAAAAACAATTTCCACCGCCAGGCTAATCCAGTTTGACTGCGTGGAAGATTTGTCTACAAAAATACTGACCAGACGCACGATGGCGATGCCCAGGTAGGCAAAGCCAAGCATAGCGAAGGTGTCGCCGCGATAGACCAGCGGCGCCAGCCCCAGGGCGATGAACAACCCGCCCAGCACGGCGCGGATTTCGGTGACGCCGCGTCCGCCTTCGGGCTTCAAGCCGGTAAAGCCGACGGTGGAGTGGGGCGAAAACAGGCTCCACGCCCCGGTAAGCAGTGTCAGAAAACTGATAATCAACTTCAGCATTTCAATCATGCGGGCCTCCGTTCATAAAAAACCAACAGGGTACTGCCATATTTGCGCTCATCCACTTTTTCAAAAAGGTTCAGATGAAGTTCGCGGTATTCGCGCGGGTGAATTTGTACAATCACCTGGCCGATTTCGCTCAGCCAGCCGGGGTTTGCATCCACCAGCCGAAGCGCCTCGCTCCACATTTCCTTGTATTGCGGCGGCGCGATGTAGAGAAAATCGAAACTGCGCGTTGGCGCAGCGCGCAGCATGGCAAAAGAATCGCCGCGCCGGATTTCGGCTTTGGCGCTCAACCCGCAGGTTGTCAGGTTTTCGCGGATGATTTCCACCGGCAGGCGATTCAAGTCGCTGAAGCGGATAAACGCTGCGCCGCGGCTGAGCGCTTCGATGCCGATGGCGCCCGTGCCGCCGAAAACATCCCACCAGGTTGAGCCGATGACCTCGCCGCCCAAAATGTTGAACAGGGCTTCTTTGACCATATCCGTCACTGGGCGGGTGGTGTCGCCCGGCACCGATTTGAGTTTGCGGCCCTTGACCGAGCCGGCGATGACGCGCAACGTCATGGGAGAGTCTCCACGCTCATGCGCGCTGCCAGCAGATTGCCGTAGGGCGAAATCACATCAGCAACACAGCCGGTGCCGAGCAGAAAGCGCGCGCCGCCGGTTTGCGCCAGCGCATCGGCAGCCTCGGCGCTGATTTGTTCCGGTGTCCCCAGCGCCAGTGTTTCGCGCCGCAATCCGCCGCAGACGATGCCCTTGAAGCGGTTTTGCGCTTCTGCCAGGTTTGGGGCGGTGTCGCGGTCGTGCCAGTTGAGAATGGCTACCGGATAGTCGGCGACGGCGTTGAAGTAGACGTTTCGTCCGTGCAGGTGAAGCATATTCAGCGGCATGGCGCGGGCGGCCTCCAGCACTTGCAGGTCAAACGGGCGGCCAAATTCGTTGAACTCTTCGCGGGCGAGTGCCTGCGCCTGCGCGTGCTGCACGGCATAGAAAATGCCATCAATCCCCAGCGTGCGCGCGGCGCGCACAAAACGGCGCGTGCTTTCCATAATCGTCTCCAGCCCACGCCAGACGACATCCGGGTTTTGGCGCATATGCGCCAATAAATTCTCGTCTCCGGCCAGATTTTTGGCCTGCGCCAGTGGCGAGAAAATCGTCTGCACGACAGGCGTTTCGGGCGGGAGTTCTTGCCGGAGCAGAGTCAGGCAGTGTAACTGTGCGGCCAAATGCGGGGCGTCAGCGTCCAGTACCGGCAAGCGTAGCCAGTCTTGTGGTTCCTGAATGACATGGTTGGTATAGCGGCGCGTGCCTTCGGCATGGCCTTCCCAAACATCTTCTGCGCCCCAATCCTTTAAACAAAAGGAGGAAGCCGGGGTGACTTTGACAAAATCCCAGTCGAAGGTTTTTTGCCAGTTCAGCGTGGCGGCGGCCAGCGTTTCAGGAGTCTGGTCGTCGCCGGGAAAATGCCGCCACAGGGCGACCGGCGGTCGGTCGGGGCGTTGCCCGGCGAGGCATCGTTCAATTCGTTGGCGGTGGGTGAGAGTCATAATTCAATTATAATGTTGGCTTGCTCTGGTGACACGATGGATTTTACAACTCCGACCTTCTTCTTCCTGTTTTTGCCCGTTTTCTTGGTGATCATGGCGCTTTCTCAGCCGCGTTGGCGTCTGGCGCTGATGGTTGCCGTCAGCGCGATTTTTTTGTTCCTGGGTCAGCCCGCCGCGCTGATTGGGCTGGGGACGCTGGCCGCGCTGACTTTTTTTGCGGCGCTTCTGATGGAGCGCCGCCGCGCCTGGCTGTGGCCGGCGCTGATGGTTTTATTGGCAGTTCTGGCGCTTTTCAAGACGCTGGCCGTCTGGTCGCCGGAGATGTTTGGCCTGCCGAAAAGTTGGGAGACGCTTTCTGGCGGGGTGATTGGCCTGTCATATTTTATTTTCAATGCGCTGGCGTACCTGCTGGAAGTCTGGCGCGGAAAACAACCTGCCGAGCGCAATCCGTTGCGGTTGGCGGCGGTTTTACTTTTCTTCCCGCGTCTGGTTTCGGGGCCGTTGATGCGTTACGAGCCGCTTGCCCGCCAACTCGATGCGCTGGAAATCACCTCCGCTGGCCTGGCAAATGGCGCGCGCCGCGCGCTGATTGGTTTTGTCAAACGCGTCTTGCTGGCTGGTAGCCTGGCTCCGTTTGTCAACGCTGCCTTTGGCCTGGATACGCCCAATCTGACGCCCACGTTGGCCTGGTTGGCGTTGTTGGCCTACACGCTGCAAATCTATTTTGATTTTTCGGGCTATACCGACATGGCGCTGGGCCTGGCGCAAATGATTGGCGTGCGCCTGCCAGAAAACTTCGACCAACCTTATTTGGCGTTCAGCGTCAGTGACTTTTGGCGGCGCTGGCACATTTCACTTTCCACCTGGTTTCGTGAAAATATTTTTTTCCCATTGGAACGTCATCGCCTGCCGGTTTTGGGGCAGCAACTTAATATTTTGATTGTTTTTGCGCTGACGGGGTTGTGGCACGGCTTCAAGCCGACCTACTTGCTGTGGGGCGTATTGCACGGTCTGGCGCTGGCGCTTGAATCGCTGGGGCTTGGGCGCTGGCTCAAACATCTGCCGCGCCCGCTTGGACAGGTTTATACGCTGGCGGTGGTAATGGCGGGCTGGGTCTTTTTCCGCAGCCGCTCGCTGGCTTTTGCGCTGGGATTTTTTCCCCGCTTAATCGGCGACACGCGTGGCCTGATACTGCTCCCGTTCATGGACACGCGCCCACTGCCGCTGATTGAGCCGAGTTTTGTCCTGACGCTGATTGCTGGGATGTCTTTCTGCCTGCCGATTGGCGGCTGGTGGATGAGTTTGCGTGCCCGGCTGGAAACGCGCTTTCCGCTGATGTTTTTCCCGTTGCAATTGGCGCAGGATGCGCTCTTGGTGGGGCTGTTTGCGCTGGCGCTGGCCGCGCTGGTGAGCAGTGATTTTGCCCCCAATATCTATGCGCGATTCTGATATATCAGTTTTGGCTTGTCTTGCAAAGCGGCATAAATGTCGCTTTTGACTGCGGGGCAATTGGGTGGCTTGTTGACAATCATCAGGATGGCCGGATTTTTTGGCTTTGGTGCGCGGGTAAAATTAAAATTTCATTTCCCCGGCTTCAATTTTGATCTTCAAACGGTTTTCGGCAGGCGGCAGGGGGCAAGACCAGCGTTCGTTGTAGGCGCAGTAGGGGTTGTAGGCCAGGTTGAAATCTACGAACAGGGTGTTGTGGCGAATTTCATACGGTTCTAGGTAGCGTCCGCCGCCGTAGGTTTCTGCCTGGGCGCTGGCATCGCTAAAGGGTAGGAAAAAGCCGTAGTCGTCTTCGTAGATTTGCAGGGCGACTTCTTGCTCGTTGACGCTGAAGCGGATTTGCCCGACGTGAAAGTAGCTGCGTTTGTCGCCGGTGGATGTTAAAATTATCACCTCTTTGGGGCTGGGCAGGCGTTCCAGCGGCAGTTCCAATCGCAGGACGGGATTTTCGGGAAAGTAGTGCAGACCCAAAAAGATGGCTTTTTGCTCATCGGTGAGGGGCGATTGGGAGCCAAATTTAAAAGATTGGTCTTTTTCGGCGCGGAAGCGAGCCAAGTCGGTCATGAAATTTCCTTGTGCGGTTGCGTAAATTTAGGAGCAGTTTTACGCGCCCAGGGTGAAATAGAAAGTGGTGCCCTGACCGGGCGCGCTCTCGGCCCAGATTTCCCCGCCGTGACGGTGGATGACGCGCTGGACGATGGCCAGGCCGATGCCAGTGCCGGGGAATTCGTCGGCGGAGTGCAGGCGTTGAAAGGCGCCGAAGAGTTTGTCGGCGTAGGCCATGTCGAAGCCGACGCCGTTATCGCGCACGAAGCAGGTTGTGACGTTGTTCTGAACGCTTGTGCCGACGTGGATGAGCGCTTTTTCGGTTTTGCCGGAGAATTTCCAGGCGTTGTTGAGCAGGTTTTCGAGTGCAACCCGCAACAGGCGCGTGTCTCCTTGCGTGATGATGTTTTCGTCAATCGTCAGGGTGACCGAACGTTGTGGTTCGCGGCTGGTGAGTTCGTCGCCGATTTCGCGTGCCAGGCTGGAGAGATTGACGCTTTCGAGGCGCAATTCGGTGCGGGTGACGCGTGAGAGACGCAGGATGTCGTCAATCAACTGTCCCATTTCTTGCGCGGCGCGGCGCACACGGTTGAGTAGCTGGCGGCCTTCTTCGGGTAGATATGCGGCGTAATCATCGTTGATGATGTGGCTGAAACCGTCAATGGCGCGCAGTGGAGCGCGCAGGTCGTGTGAAACGGAGTAGGAGAAGGCTTCCAACTCGTGATTGGCGGTTTGCAGGTCGGCGGTGCGGAGTTGTACCCGTTCCTCCAATTCGTCATTGAGATGGCGAATTTCTTCTTCGACGGCTTTGCGTTCTTCCAGTTCATGTTGTAACTGGTCATAAAGCTGCGCGTTGAGAATGGCATTTGCTAGTTGGTCGGTCATCATCTGAAAGGATGAAATATCTTCGCGGCTGAAGGCGGCCTCTTGTGCGCTTTGGATGGTGATGGCGCCGAGCGCTTGTCCGCGGCTGATGAGCGGCAGGGCGATTTCAGAACGGGTTTCAGGCAGGAGCGGGTTGTTAAAACGCACGGCTTCTTTGCCGACATCCAACGCAATGCGTGCCTGGCGATTCATTATTGCCCAGCCGACCATGGATGTTTCGCCAACTTCCAGCCGTTGCTGGCGAGTCAGCATTTTTTTGCCAGCGTGCCCGGTTGCGGCGCGTAAAACTGCCCACTGACTGCTTTCGTCAATCAAAAACATGCCAACATAGTACAGAGCAAAGCGCAGCCTTACCAGTTCGACTACTTGCTGGCCGAGCTGGGTAGAATCGAGAATGGCGCTGGCCGCGCGCGAGACTTCTGCGCCGACTTGTAGCAGAGTGGAACGACGTTGCAGGGCGGCGGCGTTGCGTTCTAGATTGAAATCGGCGCGGCGTAATGCCCGCTCGGCACGTTTGCTATCGGTGATGTCTGAAATGGTTCCGGCGATGTTGATGGGCTGGTTGTTGGCGTTACGTGTTAGTTTTCCATAGCCTTGTAGCCAGCGGATTTTTCCGCCTTTGTCTACAACACGGTGTTCAACGGAATATTCATCAATCGCGCCGCGCGCAATTTGTTCAATTTTTTGAACTACACGCTCACGGTCGGCAGGGTAAATCAATTGCAGGTAATGCTCAAGCCCAGTGCCAAATTCATCGGCTTCCAATCCGAAAATGAGATATGCCTGATCAGACCAGATGACATTTCCGGAGGCGATGTTCCAACTCCACAGCCCCATTTTGGCGGCTTCCAACGCCAGGTTAAGGCGTTCCTGGCTTTCGCGCAGGGCGGTCTCGGTCAGTTGGCGTTCATTCAGCTTTTCTTGTTCCGATTGGTGAAGCAGGGCGTTATCCAGTGCCAGCGCGGCCAGCTCGGCCAGTTGTTCCACTTGCTGCGCTTGTTCGGTGCTAAATTCTCTCCCTTGTTCGGTCGATGCCAACCCAATTACTCCCACTGGTTTTTCCTGCGCTAGTAAAGGTACTGCCATGATAGCGCGAATGTTTAAATATTCAAGATTCGGACGATGATATTCCCACTCATTGTAATTCTCTATGCGTAAAGTTTTTTTGTGGGCTAGCGCTTGGCCGGTCGCCCCTTCGTTGTAACGTGTAATTTCTCCAATGATTGTCTTAAAGATGCCATGTCCCACTTGTTCCTGTGTGGAAAGATCTTCATTTATGACAATATCCATGTAGCCATGCTCGGTTTTAACCAATTGTTCAGCTTGATTTAAAATCGATTCCAGCAGGGGTAAAATCTCGCGCCGGTTGATGATGTCAAGTGTGGTGGCGTGTAACGCGGTGAGATATTCGCTGGTTTCGCGCAGGGTGTTCTCAACGCGCAAACGCTCCCGAATCTCATTGCGAAAACTTCCCAAAATGGTGCGGATGCTTTTGCCAGCCAGCCCCAACAGGGTAGCCGCCATCAAAAACATCAGCGTTCCATTCATCCAGGCGAAAAGCGGGGTGGTATTGGTCAGGTTGGGTTGATACCAGCCCATCGATTCGGCCAACAGCATCACCGTTCCGACGAGGATGGCGATGATGCCCATCGTCACGGCTACGCGCGCGCGCAAAAACATGGCCGCCAAAATGATGCTGATAATCATCGTTGGGTAACTTGCGCCGCGCACCCCGCCAAACCGAATGACGCCTACCAGAAAACCGGCAAACGTTCCCAGACATAAGGTCGCACTGACCAGTTGCAAATGTCCGCGCCAAAGCAGAACCAGTAATCCCAAAAGAGTGAGAAAAAACACCCCCACAAAAATCAAGGCCTCGCGCTCCGGCGCAAGTGTCAGCAAAATTATCGCGTACAGAAGCGTTAGTGCTAATGCTATCGGAATAATCGCCATGAGCCAGCGGCGGTATAACGCGCGCTCTGGTGCGCTCAAATCGGCTATAAATAAAAAGTTTTTCCACCAAGGCATCTTCACCTTTTTATTATACCTATCTGTCAACCGGGTTTCATCAGTCAATATCTCCATAGCGCCGGAATCTGTTCGCGTGGACAGGTGGCGGCGCCTTTACTGACGCCATGCACCAGAATTTCGCGGCGTGTCAGCCCGGCGTGAACTGTCAATTTAATTTCGCCCTGGCCGCTGCAATCCCTGCAAAGCCCTGTTCCTGCGCCCAGCGCGCCATGCGTGTATTCAGAAAGGCCTTGCCCGCGTAGGTGATGGCCGATTTTCCCAGCCATCTTTCGTCCAGGGCGCGGCGATACAGCCCGGCGGCCTCATCAAGTTCGGCGCGGTCATAAACATATAGCGGCGTGCCAAATTCGCGCACCAATGCTTGCGCTGAAAGGTTGCCGAGGAGCAGCTCGCCGTTTTCGATTTTTGCCGAGTGTGGGAAAAGTTCGAGCCTACGAAGCATAAGAACCTGCCTGAAATATAGCCGCAGATTGTGGCATTTTTACTATGGATGATGTGTCCATATAAAAAACAGCCCCACGCAGTGGGGCTATTGGGCACCAAATAAAAATTCCAGCCAAATTTGCCAGGGTTCCATTTGTTGCATGGGCGGAGGCGGTGTGGGGGTAGGTAGCGGAATTGCGCCGGGAATGCCGAGGGGCGCCAAAACTTTATCGCCGGGGAGCGCCATGCCGCCCTGTTCGCGCGCCCACGCTTCCACAGCCGCGTCGGAGGTGGCGTAGGCCACGCGGGTTGCTAGCGCGCTTTGCGTGACCATGATGCCCGTGGCTTGGGCGCTGATGGTAGCCGCCTCGTTTTTCAAGCGGGTTAAACTTTCCAGACGGCTATTAAAATCCAATATCAACAACAGCAGAATGCCGATGCCGATAAAAATGAAAATGCGGCGAAAATTGAGGGTAAGCGGGCCGAGTTTCATAGAACCATTGTAACAAAAAACCCGCATAACTGCGGGTTTTTTGTGTGCCGAAGGAGGGATTTGAACCCTCATTCCCTTGCGAGAACTACGCCCTGAACGTAGCGCGTCTGCCAATTTCGCCACTCCGGCATTGGTCTTACCGTGGCTTGAGCGGATGGTATTTTACTCTAGATTGTGAATTTGTCAACGGGCAGCGCCCTGGTGATTACTCACAAGTCGCCAATTTTCGTCCGGCGGACAAAAGCGACATTTATGCCGCCTTGCAGGGTGGCTGTCTATTACCCACATCTAGGGTAGAAGTGGAGTAAACTACGCCAAGAAATCAAAAACAGGAGTGATCCGAACATTGGCAACGAAACAGAAAAGCAAGGATATTTCTTGGGCAAAAGAAGAATTTT
>Ga0210044_10000797_pt1 | contig 47795 bp, 27 predicted proteins | sample CryGey13umfilter_2_FD_183959 | JGI IMG/M metagenome (GOLD analysis project Ga0210044, IMG submission 183959) | Groundwater microbial communities from aquifer in Utah, USA - Crystal Geyser 4/9/14 3 um filter (SPAdes) (version 2) | ecosystem: Environmental > Aquatic > Deep subsurface >...
GAACGCACGACTCAAGGAATTGTTTCGTTGCCATAGAGGATTCTCACTTCAAAAAAAGCTCATCCTCGCTGCTTGGTATTTGGCTACACGACAGGGGCAAAAACCAACTTTAAATGTCGATTAGCTCAAAAAAATAATACACCTTTAAAAGGTGTATTATTTTTGGCCACTGATAAAATCTCAGGCTGAACTTCACGATGTTGGTACCGCTAGTACCAACAAGGTTTAGATTCATTCGAGGGGCTTGACCCTCGTGTTTTATACAAATAAATAGCCATATCTACATTAGTATAGGGATCATATTTCCGCCTGCCCGCCTGCCACTGTGGCGTGGTTTTTTCTGTTGAATCGAGAATCTGGTAATAACCATAGGCCGACGAAGTTCTGTTTTAAATCATCCGCCACTTGCTTTCACAAATCGCAATCGCATCGAGTATTTCCGGATTACACTCCGGCTGTTTGTAGTTACTATATAAATATTCTATTGGTGTAAGTTGTTCGGCTCTGACTTCAAAGACCACTGGTTTGCTAAAATATAGATAGGCCACACCAGCGTACATCATCAAAAGTAGTGGGATAATAATGAACCATCTTTTCATACGAAAATATTATAGCGAAAAACTAAAGATTGATGCACAGCAATTCAAAATAAGCCCTAATTAGTGAAGCGTTGCTTCACTGCACCGGTCCAAGCAATCGCTAGTGCGTCGGCGGCGTCGTCTGGTTTTGGTATGGCTTTGAGTTTGAAAATAGTTTTGACCATAGCCTCAACCTGTTTTTTATCAGCTTTCCCATAACCGGTGATTGTGATTTTTACTTCATTTGGTTTTACCTCTACAACACGAAGATCAAGCTCGTCGGCTAACATCATAATCACTCCCCTTACCTCCGCTACTTTGAGCGCGGTTGTGGTTGACTTTGCAAAAAATAACTCTTCAATCACAAGTACAGTCGGTTTGTACTGTTTCACAATAGCCCTAAAATCTTGAGCAATCTCGGACAAGCGCTTGGCGTGTAGCTGGTCTTTACGCGTGGTGAAAACGCCGTGGATTAAAGAATCGTACTCACCAATCGTACTTTCTATAATCACCCCAAAACCGCACCGACCATAACCAGGGTCTATACCGATAATTATTTCTGGAGTTTTGTTTAACATCTTAACTTTTAAACTACTAAGTTATTTGAAAACCTAAGCAGCGTTTGAGAAAACATTAGTTACATCTTCATCTTCCTCAATAAGATCCATTAGAGTAAAGAGTTTTTCCTCGTCCTCTTCACTTAATTTGATTTCATCTTTTGCAACGTACTCAAGACCAGCGCTTTCAATTTCCAGTCCGCCAGAGACTACAGCTTCAGTAACTGACTGTAAATCAGGCACTGCGCAGTACACACTGAGTGCATTTTCATCGTAAATAATATCATCCGCTCGGGCTTCAATCAGTGCAAGCTCAAAAATATCCCGATCTGCAATCGCGCTAGCGTCTTCAACCCGAACAACTCCCTTTTTATCAAACATCCAGAGTACCTTAGCACCAAAATTGCCTCCGCGTTTTATAATAGTATTTTTCAAATTTCCAAGCGTTCTATTAGTATTATCGGTTAAAGTCTCCACGATAATCGCAGTACCACCAGGTCCCATTGCTTCATAAACCGCTTCGATCATCTGAACACCATCTGCCCCTTCGCCAGTCCCCCTTGAAATAGCTCGTTCAATATTGTCCTTAGGCATGTTTGCTTTTTTGGCTTTTTCGGCCAGCATTCGCAAAGAAAAGTTCATATTCAAATCTGAACCTCCCTCCTTCGCAGCTACTGTCATAAGTTTGGCAAGCTTACTAAAAACTTTACCGCGTTTAGCGTCAGCTGCCCCTTTTTTATGTTTAATTGAAGCCCATTTACTGTGTCCACTCATAAAATTGATCATTAATATGGCTCTAGCTTAGCAAAGTTTTGAACTGATGGCAAAAACAAAACCACCTCAAACGAGGTGGTTTTGTAAATTTATTTTTCCTCTTCCGCCTCCGCATTTTTTGCTGAAACTTCATCAAGTTCACTAGCCTGAATTGCGTCTTCGGCAATCTGATTGGCTCTTTCTTGTGAGCGAACTCCCGCCTCTGAAGTGGCATAACCAGTTCCAGCAGGGATAAGACGACCAATGATAACGTTTTCCTTAAGCCCCTGCAAAGGATCAATCTTTCCGGTAATCGCAGCGTTAATAAGTACACGAGCGGTTTCCTGGAAAGAGGCTGCTGATAGCCAACTTTCGGTTGAAAGTGAAACTTTGGTGATTCCAAGGAATAACTGTTCGTACTCAGGAAGTACACCGTTTTCAGGTAGTTCGTCAAGTGCAACGTTTAGTGCGTTCTTTTCAATCACTTCGCCCGGCAAGAAATCTGTATCTCCAGGTGAAACAATTCGGATTCGACTAAACATCTGCTTAATAATAATCTCAACATGCTTGTTATTAAGACGTTGACCCTGAGAAGCGTAGATTCCCTGCACCTCCTTTGAGAGATACATCTGAACCGCCTTCATTCCCTTGTACTTGAAGAGTGCTTGTAGGTCGAGGTGACCTTCCGTTAATACATCTCCAGCCAAGATTTCATCTCCGTGTTTAACATAGAGTGTGTAACCTCGTGGAATAATGTACTCACGAACTTTTGTAGCTTCGTGTACAACGACCACGCTAGTCTTGGTTGTTGAAGTAACAACACCATCAACCTTGGCAATGATCTTTTCTCCGTCAGTGGTCTCACCAATCACCTGTCCGGATTTTACCTTATCACCTTCTTTAAGGTTAACAGATGCTCCTCTACCAAGAGAAATTTTTGTTTCTTCAGACGCTTCATAGCGAACACGAACAATCTTTTGTCCTGGTCTTGTGTCTGTCATCTTCTTACCAGTTCCTGCCTGTACCATTTCTCGTTCAGCTTCTTCAATTTCAACTGATCCTGAAACCTCAGTCATAATTGCACGTCGCTTTGGTAAACGAGCTTCGAAAAGTTCTTCCACTCGAGGAAGTCCCTGAGTGATGTCTTTTCCACCCGCAACTCCTCCAGTGTGGAAGGTACGCATTGTAAGCTGAGTACCCGGTTCTCCGATAGACTGCGCGGCAATAATACCAACTGAAGTTCCGATTTTAACGAGCTTGTTATAAGCAATGTCGTAACCGTAACACTTCTGACAAACGCCACGAAGTGATTTACAGGTCATCACTGATCGTACGTGCGCATCAACTAGATCAGCCTTTGCTACTGTAAGAGTTCGAATGTGCTCCTCAGTGATTAGCTCGTCTGCTTTTACAATCACCTTGCTTCCGCCAGGCATTTTGATTGGTGAAAGTGAGAAACGCCCCAAAATTCGAACTAGAAGTGGCTCTCCAATTTCTTCTGACTCAGCGTGTGTTAATACCACACCATCTGTGTCTCCACAGTCTTCGTCGTGCACAACAACATCCTGTGACACATCAACTAGTCGACGCGTCAGGTATCCAGCGTTAGCAGTTTTAAGCGCAGTGTCGGTAAGTCCTTTTCGAATACCGTGAGAAGAGATAAAGAACTCAAGCACGTCAACTCCGTCTTTAAATGATGATTTCACCGGAAGCTCAATAATATCTCCAGAAGGTGAAGCTTTCATACCGATCATACCGATCATCTGAGTAAGCTGTCCCCAAGCTCCTCGAGCTCCAGATTCAATCATTGTTTGCGCTGAGCTTCCTTTTGTAAGTGAGTTCTTTGAAAGATCCTCGATACTGTCCTTAACCTCTGTCCAAATCTTCACGATCTGAGAGTGACGCTCACCCTGAGTAAGCAGACCTTGAGCGTAGAAATTTTCAACTTCGAGCACTCGAGCATCTCCAGCTTTAACAATACCCGGTTTTTCTTTGATAGTAGGTAGCTCACTCATTCCCCATGAGTACCCAGAGAGCATCGCGTATCTAAATCCAAGGTTTTTAATCTTATCGAGAAGCACAGCTGTAAACTCCTGTCCGTAATACTCAAGAGTTTCACGAACAATGTTGGCAATTTGCTTCTTTCCAAGAGTATCGTTTACGAAACCAATCTTTTCTGGGAATAAACGGTTCAAGATAACTCGTCCAACTGTTGTAACGATTATTTCTCCATTCATTCGAAGTCGAACCCATTCCTGAAGTCCCACCTTTTTAACCTCATAGGCATAAACTAGTTGATCAGGATTTGAGAAAACCTTCATAGTTTTCTCGTCTGGCTCAGTTAACGTCATTGTGAGGTAGTAAGAAGCCCAAGCCATGTCCTTACCCGGTGTTGTTACCGGACCACCGTGAGATGGTTTAAGCAGGTTACGGATGGAAAGCATAATTTCGTTTGCTTCCTTTCGCGCTTCTTTTGTAAGTGGTACGTGAACCGCCATTTGGTCTCCGTCAAAGTCGGCGTTATAAGCATCACACACAAGTGGGTGCACCTGAATAGCCTTTCCTTCAATCAAAACTGGATTAAAGGCCTGAATACCTAGACGGTGAAGGGTTGGCGCACGGTTTAGTAGAACAAAAGCGTCCGCTGTAACTTCTTCCAAGATATCCCACACCTCACCGCGATCAGATTCAATAAATTTGTTTGCTGATCGGATGTTGTGCACATATTCACGTTGAATAAGTTTTGAGATAACGAACGGCTTGAATAGTTCAAGCGCCATCTTCTTCGGAATTCCGCACTGGTTAATCTTCAGCTGTGGTCCAACCACAATTACTGATCGACCAGAGTAGTCAATTCGTTTTCCGAGCAAGTTCTGACGGAATCGACCTTGTTTTCCTTTAAGTAGGTCAGAAAGTGACTTTAGCTGTCGTTTTTTACCTGTTGCAGCAATCACTGTCTTTGCACTTCGAGCAGAGTTGTCGAAAAGTGCATCAGCTGCTTCTTGAAGCATTCGCTTCTCGTTTCGAGTAATAACCTCAGGCGCATTTAGCGCGTAAAGTCGTTTCAAACGGTTGTTTCGGTTAATAACCCGTCTGTAAAGATCGTTTAAATCGCTGGTTGCAAATCTGCCTCCGTCAAGTGCTACCATTGGACGAATATCAGCTGGAATAACCGGAATTGCGCGAAGAACCATCCATTCTGGTTGAACACTTGTCTTCTTGAGTGCGTGCAGAAGTTTAAGTCTTCGGGTAATTCGATCGTGTTTTGTTTTTGATCTTGTTGATTCAAGTTCTTCATTAAGCTGATCAATAGTTGCGCTAATATCAACTCTTTGTAGAAGTTTAAGAATTGCCTCAGCTCCAATACCCGCATCAAAAATATGTCCAAACTTAATCGACCAGTCATGGTACACAGGTTCTGGAATAATCTTCAGTACCTTAATCTCTTTAAGATCCTGATCAACTGAAATAAACTCCTCTTCAAGCTCCTCGAGCTTTTTCTTTGCCACATCCTCGAGCCGAGCCTGCTCTTCTTTTAGCTTGTTAGCGTCATCCTTGTATTTTTCTTCAAGACGTCCAAAATCACGTTTTTGCTCACCTTCGATCATCTTTTTCTTACTCTTGTATTCTTGTTTTACCTGTTCCTGAGTCTGTTCAAGAGCTTCCTGATCAACATCGGTGATAATAAAACTAGAGAAGTAAATCACTTTTTCAAGTGCCTGTACTCCTGTATCTAGGATTGTACCGATCTTTGAAGGTACGCCACGCAAGAACCAAATGTGTGTAACTGGTGAAGCTAGCTCGATATGACCCATTCGTTCTCGCCTAACAACGGCCTGAGTAACCTCCACACCACATTTATCACAAATGATTCCTTTGTAACGGATTTTTTTGTATTTTCCACAGTAACATTCCCAGTCCTTTGAAGGTCCAAAAATTTCTTCCGCAAAAAGTCCATGCTTTTCCGGCTTCTGTGTTCGGTAGTTAATTGTTTCTGCCTTGGTAATCTCACCATAAGACCACTCCCGAATAACTTCGGGACTAGCAAGACGTAAACGAATTGAATCGAAATCTGTTGATTTGAGTGAATTTGTATTGTATGCCATACGTCTTTATTGTTTCGAATTACCATGCTCTCCGCTAAGCTCTATCTTTTTGCCATTATCTAGAAGCTCAACATCGAGACACAAACCTTTCATTTCGCGAACTAACACATTGAAGGACTCTGGGATATTTACCTTGGTAATCTCTTCTCCTTTAATAATTGATTCGTACGCTTTTGAACGACCTGAAATATCGTCTGATTTAATGGTCAAAATCTCCTGAAGTGTGTGAGCAGCTCCGTAAGCTTCAAGTGCCCAAACCTCCATCTCTCCAAATCGCTGTCCTCCAAACTGCGCCTTACCTCCAAGAGGTTGTTGCGTAATTAGTGAGTAAGGACCAATCGATCGTTGGTGCATTTTATCCTCAACCATGTGGTTAAGTTTAATCATGTACATAACTCCCATCGTAACCGGGTGATGGAAAGCCTCTCCTGTTCGACCATCGAACAGTGTTAGCTGACCTGTTTTTGGATATCCAGCTTTAACCAGTTCTTTTTGAATATCTTCTTCGTCAACACCATCAAATACCGGCGCTGCAGCTGTATATCCAAGTTTGTGCGCAGCAAGTCCCAAGTGAACCTCAAGAATCTGTCCCAAGTTCATACGTGACACAACTCCAAGCGGTGTGAGAATAATATCCGCAGTTCGACCGCCTTCAGTAAACGGCATATCTTCAACCGGCACGATTTTTGAAATAACTCCTTTGTTTCCGTGACGCCCAGCAACTTTATCTCCAACCTGTAATTTTCGTAGATCAGCAACAGTTACCTGAATTGATCGAATCACGCCTGGTGGCAGGTTATCACCATCTTCTCGAGAGAAGATTTTTATACCAACAACCTTACCCTTGTGGCCGTGCTGTAAGTAAAGTGATGAATCTCGAACATCTCGAGCCTTTTCTCCGAAGATTGCACGAAGCAATTTTTCTTCAGCTGAAAGTTCAGTTTCTCCTTTTGGCGTAATTTTTCCAACCAAGATATCTCCTGAGTGCACTTCGGCTCCAACTCGAATGATTCCTTCGTTGTCTAGGTGTTTTAGTTTTTCTTCTGAAACGTTAGGAATATCTGAAGTAATTACTTCAGGTCCAAGTTTTGTGTCTCGAACGTTTAGAATTAGGTTTTCAAGGTGGATAGTCGTGAACCGGTCGTCCTGCACCACTCGCTCGTTAACAATAACCGCGTCGTCGTAGTTGTAACCGTCCCAACTCATGAAACAAACCATCATGTTTTGTCCGAGTGCAAGTTCACCATTTTGAACTGAAGGACCATCTGCCAGAACGTCACCTTTTTTAACTTTCATTCCAGGCACAACAACTGGGCGCTGGTTAATCGCTGTACTTGCGTTTGAACGAATAAATTTATTCAAATCGTAAATAACTTCCCCTTCTTTTTCGTAATTAACAACAACTTTTCCAGAGTTTACAAGTGTAACTTCGCCATCAGCATCAGCTACTAACACGTGACCTGAATCAAGCGCAGCTCGTCTTTCCATGCCAGTTCCAACTATCGGTGCTCTTGGTCTAATTGTAGGCACAGCCTGTCTTTGCATGTTTGATCCCATGAGCGCTCGAGTAGAGTCATCGTGCTCAAGGAAAGGAATAAGTGATGTAGCAATAGACACGATCTGTCCAGGTGACACATCCATGTAATTCACCTCAGTAACAGCAACCGATTTCGCCTCTCCATACTTTCGAGCCTCAACAAATTCTGCGATAATGTAACCATCATCATCAACTGGCGCTGTAGCTGGTACAGTAATTGATTTTTCTTCTTTAAACGCGTTTAGGTATTCAATATCATTAGTTACTTTTGCTCGACCATTTTCAATAACAACTTTTCGGTATGGAGTTTCAATAAATCCGTACTTATTGATTCGAGCGTAACTGGCAAGATGTCCAATAAGTCCAATGTTTGGTCCCTCAGAAGTTTGCACCGGACAGATTCGACCATAGTGCGTAGTGTGCACGTCTCGAACCTCAAATCCAGCACGTTCTCTTGAAAGTCCACCCTGTCCCATCGCTGAAAGTCGGCGTTTATGCTCGAGCTCAGAAAGTGGGTTGATCTGGTCCATGAACTGTGACAACTGTGAGCTCATAAAGAACTCACGAGTTGAGCCGATTACTGGACGTGCGTTGATTAGTTTTCCTGGTGACAAGGATTCAATGTCGTGTGTACTCATTCGATCACGAACAATTCGCTCCATTCGAGCAAGACCAATTCTAAATCGCCCCTGAATGAGCTCCCCAACCGCACGAATTCGGCGGTTACCCAAGTGGTCCACGTCATCTGGTTCCTCCTGGTAGTTATTCAAACGAATAATTTCCCGGATAATCTCAACAAGATCTTCTTTTGAAAGAATTCTGTTAGGTTCGTCTTGAACACCTTCTTCTGGATTATCTTTTCCAAATCGAAGATTAAATTTATATCTTCCAACTGGACCAAGGTCGTATCTGTCAAAATTGAAGAACATCGAGTGAATTAGCTGACGTGCGTTATCTGCTGTTGCTAAATCACCTGGTCTAATACGCTTATAAACCTCTTTAAGTCCTTCTTCTTCATTTGAAGCCGAGTCTTTTGCGAGTGTAGCTTCAATATATTTATTCAAAGGATGAGTGTCGATATCGGCAAACAATGGTAAGATTTCTTCATCTGAAGAAAACCCAAAAGCCCTCATAAGAGAAGTAACCGCTACCTTTCGTTTTCGGTCAATCTTAACCCAAATAACGTTCTTACCATCAGTTTCAAACTCAAGCCAAGCTCCACGGTTTGGAATTATTTTTGCTCCATACTGGCGTCTACCTCTAACAACCTCGGCAGTGAAGAAAGCTCCAGCTGAACGCACAAGCTGTGAAACAATCACACGCTCGATACCGTTAACAATAAAAGTTCCTCGTGGTGTCATCACAGGAATGTCCCCCAAGAAAATTTCCTGTTCTTTTGACTCTTTAGTACGGTTATTAGTTAATTTTGCCTTTACTCGAAGCGGGGCTTCGTAAGTAATATTCTTGAACTTTGAGGTTGTTTCATCGAATTTTGGTTCATCGATATAATAATCCTCAAAAGTTAACTCAAGATCACGACCGATAAAGTCGCTAATAGGAGAGATCTCGTGAAAAAGATCACGAATACCCTCTTTTAGAAACCAATCATAAGAAGCCTTCTGGATCTCAATAAGTTCTGGGAGATCCATCGCTGGCCTATTTTTCGTGAAAAACTTTCGCGGCTGAACAGTCTTTTCAGTCTTTTGTGCCATAGTTTTGTATTAAATTACCCGTTAAGCTTGATTATCTGCATCCAAAAAACAATTGTTTTTTGGATTTTTAGCAACTAAACGCCTGACCTGAACACAAAAAGCCACCCTGAGAAAAGCTCGAGGCTGGAATAGTTTAAACAACCTTATTGTATTTTAGGTCCTCGTATGCCAAAAAATGGGCATAGAAAGACGTATTCTGGTGTTTGGGGATCACACCTAAAGTGGCTAATATTAGCGCTTATTCATCGCTTCTGCATCCTTGTCGATAGCAAGAGTGATGATAGAAGGATATCTCCTTCCAAGCGGAGTGAGTATATCAAACTTTGCTGAAATTAGTCAAGCTTATAGCCCCCATTCTTCATCAAACCAAAAATGATTACAATTCTCTAAATTAATTTCTGAATTTTATAAATAACCACAATATTTTAAACAAAGATTTATTTAAACAAAAAATCCGCTTTAACTGCAGGGTCCGGAATAGATGTACGAGTATCAGGCCTTTTCTTACGAACGAGAGGAGAGAGTTTCCTTGGCACGCGCCAAGTATCGTTCTGGAACAGATCTGATAATATCAACCCAAACCCCGCAGTTAAAGCGGACTTTATTCAAAATAATACCCAAGATTTATTTTAAGGTAAACAAATTTTGTAAGCTATAAAACAATCAGCTCAGAAGTTGAGTGTTTTATAGCTTACAGTGCCAATTAAACTTTATCTTTCTTTACTATTTCCATTGTTGCTTTGCGAATTGCCTTAAGTGACTTTGGATTTTCGCGCAAATATCTTTTAGCATTTTCCCGACCCACCCCGAGTCGTTCTTCACCAAAACTATAAGTATTTCCTTTCTTTTCAATTGAGCCTACTTGTGTCCCCAGATCAATTAGGTCCCCAGCAATTGAAATACCCTCGTTATACATAATATCAAATTCACAATGCTGAAACGGTGGCGCTACTTTGTTTTTTACAATCTTTACTTTAACTCTATTTCCAACAATTGCCTCACCCTGTTTAATTTGCGCTGAACGTCTCACTTCGATTCTAACCGAGGAATAAAATTTAAGCGCATTTCCACCAGGCGTTGTTTCCGGATTACCAAACATTACGCCCAGCTTCATTCTGATCTGGTTAATAAATATAACCGTCGTTCCGCTTTTAGAAACTATACCTGCCAGTTTTCGAAGTGCCTGGCTCATAAGTCTCGCTTGCAGTCCCATATGTGACTGCCCCATTTCCCCTTCTATTTCAGCCTTTGGCGTAAGTGCGGCCACAGAATCGACAATAATTACGTCGACCGCGCTTGAACGTACCAAAGTCTCGACAATCTCGAGCGCCTGCTCCCCAGTGTCTGGTTGAGAAATAAATAGTTCGTTTGTATCAACCCCAATTTTCTGCGCGTAATCTGGATCAAGAGCGTGTTCTGCATCGACGAACGCAGCTACACAACCAAGTGCCTGAAATTCTGCCACAATGTGCTGTGATAGTGTAGTTTTTCCCGAAGATTCCGGACCATAGATTTCAATAATCCGACCCCGCGGAACTCCACCAACCCCCAAAGCTAAATCTAGCGACAAGCAACCTGTTGAAACTGATTCAACCTGCATTGCCCTCGCTTCACCTAAACGCATAATAGAACCCTCACCAAACCTTTGTTTAATTTGTGAGATTGCCTCTGTTGCCGCTGCTAACCTAGCTTTTTGCTCGTCTGTTTTTGCCATATTTTGTTGTATAAGGTCTGAGAGCATGGGGAGTGGGATCAGAACCCGAACACAGACTGGTTAAATAAAAGAGAGGAGCAATCCCCTCTGTACTTCTATATTAACACAATAATTTTGTTCGAAAAGTTAGTTGTTCACAGCCTGTTTTATTTTTGTATATCAAACACAATTCGCCTTTCAATTAAAGCTTTTTTCGAGTACCGTCGTTCTGCTTCGACTCGGATTATATTCAAGCCTTTGTCAAGATCAATCGTGGAATTAAAAATATTTTGTTCATCAACAACCACCTGAGTTCCGTTTACATAAACCGTAGCTTCATTATCAACATATCCCTCAACCACAACCTTTGCCTCAGACGTTACCGAAGAATCAACTGGCGAAAACAGAATAATTTCGGGTGGCCCCACGATTTCCTTAATCTGCCAACTTAAGTAACCAAAAATTAAAATCGCTATAATAAATAACCAAACAAATTTCAGGAGTTTATTCGAAACTAAAAATTTTATTTTTTTAATTCGTTGTCTGGGTGTTTGCATGGGTGTCACTAAATCGCACACCCCACACTCTTCTTCATAAAGTTCCAGAAAATAACCCTCGTCCGATTTTAAAGCCCGTACATACGACCTAATAAAGTTTCTCGTGTAAATTGGCTCGGGTAAGTCTTCGTACCTACCTCTTTCGAGTGCCTCGATGTACCTTAGTTGAATTTGCGTTTCTTTTTCCATCATTTCAAGGCTCACCGCCTGTCCACGACGAAGCGCTCGGAGTTTTTCTCCGAGCGTTTGCGGGTTTCTATCTAGTTTACGTTTTACAAATACCATTACAACCAGTTACAATTTTAAATCCTCTTCAAGCTTATTCGTCATCATTATAATTTGCAAACTCGTCATCATCGTCATCATTTTCGTCTTCCTCATCAAATTCTGAAAAATCTTCATCTTCATCTTCATCTTCATCTTCATCTGCTTCGATAATTGGCTTTGGTGGGGTCATTTTTGAATCTTCCATCTCATCATCAAAGTCTTCTTCTTCAATTGCCATATCATCAGCCTCTTCATCCATCTCCTCTTCAGCGTCATAGTCTTCCTCGTATTCAATTGGTTCTTTTGCTTTTTTTGGTGCACCTGCCCCTGGTAACGGCCATTTTTCTATGAGTACTTCTCGAGGCTTTGAGCCATTTTGTTCACCAATAATCCCCATCTCCGCCAAGAGATCCACAATTCGCGCTGCTCGTGAGTAGCCAATTCGCATTCGCCGTTGCAAGTAGGAGGTGGAAGCCTTTCTATCGGCCACTACAATTGCAATAGCTTCTTCAAGAAGCGGGTCTGAATCCTCAGAACTCATCGCAACACCTCCACCCCTAGAGTCTTCAGTAACCTGGTAATTATAATCTGGTTCTCCTTCTTTCTTCAAGAAATCAACCACCCGTTCAATTTCTTGATCTGAAACATAGGCTCCTTGAAGTCGTTTTGGTTTTGAAAGCTGTGGTGTTGAAAGGAGCATATCTCCCCTACCGAGTAATTTTTCCGCTCCTGAAATATCAAGAATCGTTTTTGAGTCCACCTGCGAAGCTACGGCAAACGCCAAACGTGTTGGGATATTTGCTTTAATAGTTCCGGTAATAACATCAACCGATGGTCGCTGAGTTGCTAAAATCAAGTGAATACCCGCGGCACGCGCCATTTGCGCAATTCGAACAATTAACGACTCAACATCTCGCTTGTTCTGACTCATAAGATCCGCAAGCTCGTCGATAATAAAGACGACTTTTGGCATTCGTTCCTTGCTCTTTGCGTTATATGAATCTATATCTCGTGCTCCGTATTTCGCAAGGTGGTCGAGTCGTCGTTCCATTTCCCGCACACCCCACTTCAAAGCATTGATCGCCTCTTCCGACTGTGTAATTGGCGGAACTAATAAATGTGGAATACCAGCGTACACTCCAAGTTCCACGCGTTTTGGATCCACCATAATCATTTTTAGATCATCAGGTCCATTTTGATACAACAGTGAAACAATCACGCCGTTTAAACAAACGGATTTACCAGACCCAGTCGCTCCCGCCACCATCGTGTGCGGAGCCTTGTCGACAAAAAGAGAAGATACAGCACCTGAAACATCCTTTCCAAGTGGTGCCATCATATTTGTTTTGCGTGTTTTAAACTCCTTAGACTCGAGTAGTTCACGCAACGAAACCGCACCAACTTTTCGATTTGGCACCTCAATTCCAACCAGTGCCTTACCTGGAATTGGTGCCTCGATTCTGATTGGGTGCGCTGCAAGTGCGAGTGCTAAGTCATTTTGTAAGCCAACTATACGTGATAGCTTCACTCCCTGTGCTGGTTTTAGTGAATACTGAGTCACCGACGGACCCACACGTACGTCGACCATTTCTACCTCGATATTAAAGTGTTTGAATGTCTTTTGAATAATATCCGCAGCTCTATCGGTGTCGCCAGCTTCAGCTTCACTAATGCGCTCGTCAAGCAAATCAACTGGAATAACTATCCGTCGACGTCGTTTGCTAGTCATTACCGATTCACCAGCGCCGATCATTAGCGGTGACTTCACCCCGGATTCAACTCCTTCTTCCTCATCATCTTCCTCTTCTATTTCTTCATCCAACTCCTCCTCAAGATCCGCATCCTCTTCATCGGTTTCTAGCTCTCCTTCGTCTTCTTCTTCGTCATCAAATTCTTCACGTTCTTCAATTCGATTTCTGTGAACAACTCGTCCCATATTTGTAAAATGGGTGTGTACCGTGAGGATAGAATTAAGCGAGACGTTGAAAATTAAAAAGATTGCTACAAAAATTCCAGCCACAGCCACAATGAACGCTCCCCAAAAACCGATTAAACTAACAAGTGGTGCTGAAACTAAGAGTCCAGTGTAACCACCGGCTTTTGCGATTTTTTCCGCAAGACCATCGCTGGCAAAAAGTAGATTCAGCAAACCATTAAACGCCAGAAAAAAAGTGACAATGCCGATTAAATTTACGTTTGAAAGAAGGCGACGGTCAGGAAAAATTGCGCTCCAACCAAGTACCAATAGTACAACGGAAAACAGCCACTTATCCCAACCAAAAATCATTGTCAGGGCTTGATTTGAATATTCACCAACAACCCCGCCTAAACCAAAGAACGATAAAAAGAATAATAAGCCAGCCACCACAATAGAAACTGCAAATATACTCTGTTTTACACCGTCTGATAACCCTTCTGAGTTACCACCTTTTCGTTTAGTTCGCTTTCTTCGTTTTGCCATAATACGAACATTGTATCATAAGAAAAAGAGGAAACACAGAGATTATTTTGTTGCCAAAACTAAAACACAAGCTTGCGCTTGTGTTTTATAAAATTCATTATTTTGTAACACGCTCTACGTAATCTCCAGTTTCAGTATTAACTCGAACCAAGTCGCCTTCGTTAATAAAGATTGGTACGCGAATTTTAAGACCGTTATCTACAACCGCATCTTTTTGCACGTTTCCGCTTGATGAATCACCCTTCACTGCAGGTTCTGACTCGGTGATTGTGTATTCAATCTTACCTGGTAATTCCATTGAAATAGCTCGATCCCCGTGCATAATTACAGTCACCTCAAGGCCTTCTTTTAAGAATCGAGCATCGTCTCCGATTAGATCCCGACCGATAGCAATTTGTTCGTAATCTTTGCCGTCCATAAAAGTTAGTGTTTCTGAATCGCCAAAAATAAACTGCATCTTTTTTCGTGATACATCTTCAAACACTAGGTTTTCAGATGCTTTGAAGTTATTTTCTACTACTTTTCCGGACGCAAGTGACTTTAATTTTGTTCTAACAAATGAGCTCCCTTTTCCAGGAGCGACCCGTTGAAAATCAGCAACAACCCAAAGGTCATTGTCGTATCGAATAACTGTTCCTTTTTTTAATTCGTTTGGTGATGGCATATTTTTTACTTCAATGTAATTATTTTACTGAATTTAAACGAAGCGCTGATTAGATGGAAATATCTGAACGTCATTTATATCCCCTATACCGTACTTCAGCATCACAAGTCGGTCAAGACCGAGCGCGTTTCCATAAACTGGCTTTTTTATGCTTTCAATTGCACTTAACAGTTCCTCATCAATCGGGAAAACCTCCTTTTCGGCCTTTAGTCTAGCCGATTTTTCAGCTTCAAAGCGGCGTCGCTGTTCTGTAGCATCGGTTAATTCTGCAAAGCCATTACAGAGTTCCATACCGTCCCCAAAAGCTTCGAAACGTTCTGCGTAGCTTCCGTCTACTGATATTTGTGCCAGTGAAGCTTCAGCCACTGGGTAATTCTTTACAAAAAACCTTTTATGCTCTACATGTGGATCGCCATGTTCATCGATATTTGCGTTTGTATGTTTAATTTTTGGCCAAACAGTTCGGTCTCCGAGGACAAACTGTAACAATTCTTCAGTCTCAGCCATCAAATCCTCGTATACTCCTGGCGCATACCACTCAAGCATTAAAAACTCAGGCGTATTGTGTCGTCCAGCTTCGTTATCTCTGAACACGGGCGTAATCGTAAAGATTTTTTCAAAACCTGTACCTAAAAGTTTTTTCATTGAATATTCAGGGGACGTAATGAAGCCAGCTTTTTGGTTATTCACCACGGTTTTAAGTGGTGATAGGTTCGGCTCCATACCAGGCGACTTCACAAGTAGTGGCGTTTGAAACTCTAAAAAGTCCCGAGAAACAAAAAACTGCCGAACATCGGCCAAGACCGAGTCCCACAGTTTTTTGCGATACAGTATATCTTCTTTTGAAAGCATAGCTGATCTTGTGAAATATATTTGATTAGTTGACTAATATATCAACCAAACAATAATGTTTCACGGTTGATGTTATTTGTGAACGAATGGCAAAAATGCCATGATTCGTGCGCGTTTTACTTCAAGAGAAATTTTTCTCTGGTGTTTTGCACAGAGACCGCTTCGTTTTCGTGAAGTAATCTTTGCAAAAGATGAAATATAACGCTTCAAAAGTTCTGTATTCTTGTAATCAATATCAAGCTGTTGATTAACGCAGAAGTTACAGTACTTATCTGTTGTTAATAGGTTATTATTTTTTGCCATATTTTATTTAGGTTTATTGAGAGTTTACTTGAGATACCTCAGTACCAACTCACAATCACAGCCTAATTTAGTTTAAAATGGAATATCTTCAATTCTGATTTCGTCGTTTGAGTTAGAAGCGCGTGAAGGATCGTCGCTTACAGAAGGAGCTGATGCTGAGTAATCAACATCACCGCCAAAACTGTTACCACCACCTTCACCACCTCGACCACCAAGCATAATCATGTTTTCTGCGACGATTTCTGTTCGGTATTTTTTCACTCCATCTGGACCTTCCCAGTCTCGAGTCTGAAGTCGACCATCAAAATAAGCTTTCTGACCTTTTTTGAGGTACTGACCACAAATTTCTGCAAGTTTACCCCAAGCCACAATTGTGTGGTACTCAACCTGCTCTTTTTTCTCGCCTGATTGATCTTTCCAGGTTCGGTTTGTAGCTACGCCGACTGTGCAAACTGACTGACCATTTGTGGTCTGTTTGATTTCAGGATCACGTGTTAGGTTTCCGATGATTTGAACTTTATTAAGTGAAGATGCCATAATTTTTAGTTTTGGTTAAAAGGTTTAGATGATAATCCAACTTATCGTATTGTACCATTTTACAACCTTTTGCCGACTGATTAATTATTACATGTCTGAAGCGATGTCGCTATCAAGAATCTCATCAAGTTTCTTATCTAAAGCGGCTGTCGACAACTTCTTAGCTGGTTTTACAGCTTCTTCTTTAACTGTTTCACGTTTTCCGCGTGTTCGTTTCCCCTCTGAAGTTAATGGTTCAACGTAAGTTCCAATAGTGTAATTCTTTTCAGAAACACCTTCTGGTCTTTTAACTAGAACATGCCTTAGAACCTCTTCTGAAAGTCGAAGATCCTGATCGATCTTCGCTAGATTTACACCAGCAACTTCGATGTAGGTTAGCACGTAAGTTCCGTGTTTTTCCCGTTTTATTGGGTAGGCAAGTTTAATCTTACCGAGGTTACTTGTTTTTAAGACTTTAGCCTCATTTCTCACTAGGATCTCGTTAATGTGACCCTCTACTCCTTCGATTTCTGAGTCAGAAAACTTTGAAGGAATGATATATAGAATTTCGTAGATCATATATCGGCTTCGTTTGAAGCAGCCCTTTCAGGCTACGGACAATTGTTATGATTAATTAGTGCTGGAATATTAGCCTAAAACTTTAAATCCGTCAATAAAAAAGCACCTACCTAGGGTAAGCACTAATAATTGATGGGTGAGTCTCAACTACCCAGGTTTGTCGTGTCTGATCGCTGAGGCCACAAATCACCCAACTTATTCTGAGGTTTTCTTGCTCAGTTTCGATCTCAATATTGCAGGCTGTACCGCCGATCGCCACTGATTTGTCGCCAAGATTAAGGTAATTTCTACCGTTATCCATAGAAACAAAGAAGATCTCCCCGTTTACGATATTTACACTGTCTCGATAAACGTGGTCGTGTATTGTGCTTTCGATTTTACCCCAGCCTACAAACATCCGGCCATTTCGGGCAGCTACAAATAAGGCTTTTCCTTCTGCAACCTCGAAAAAATCATCTACCCAGTCATACCTATCGTCGACCGGATGATAGCGGATGAATACGCCATACATCTTCAACATTTCGCACTGGTATACAAGGCTGTAATCATCTTCAGCCATTGCTGGCCCAGCAGTTAGTAACCAGAACAAAAGAGTTTTGTACATCGTTAGCCCCCTAAAAGAACATTCAAACGTTACCTTATCACAAAACTACCAAGATCCACCACCGCCGCCTCCAAAACCACCGCCAGACGAGCCGTGGCCTGAAAATCCACTACCGCTTCTAGACCAACCTTTTTTTGAACCAGATCGCGCATAACTAGCGCCAGAGCCATATTTGCGTAGTTTATTCGGCAGTGAATTTGAGAAATTTGCTAAATTAGATCCCATTTCTGAAAAATCAAAAGCACTGTCGTTAGATCCTGAGTACCAGTCGGGTTTATTTCTGACTTGATTAGTTTCCGCGTAAAAATCGTGAAATACTTTACTCCACTTATCGGTAATTTTGAAAATCATTGCGTAAGGCAATAATTCCTCAAAGATATTCTCTTGTTCCTGCCATTTTAATCTGTAACGCTCAGCAGTATTAATGAACAATTTCAAACCTTGACCCTTTATTGCTGCTTCCGCACCTTTTTCAGTGTATTGAATTAACTTTGGTCTAAAGAAAGGCAGAAGAAGTCCCGTTATAAACATTGCAAAAAACGGTACAAAATTCGCAAATGCAAGCATAGCAACTAGACCACTGAAGGCTAAAATTAAGAAATAGATAAAAAGAAGTACGAGTAAATACTTGTCATTTTTATAGTGATTTCGTTTCAAATAACCCTGAAGCACAAGCTCGTTTATAATCACCTGATTCGTTTTCCCAATAACCGTCGAAAGTTGAGCTCCGAGTGCTTGGTGATCTAATTCCGTTGAGCTCCTAAACATTGCCGTAAAAAAAGCTTCTTCCCATGACCGTAGGTTCGAGTCTGCCTCTTTTAATTTTATAACTGCAATATTTGTTTTCTTGCCGATATTTGATTCTGAAATTTTTAAATAACCTCTCACTGCCATATCTACCACAAAAGCAGACATGTCTTGTTTCTGAATTTTGCCGTTTAGAAGTACCGCAAGTTCTGTGGGCCTTAACTCGTCAGGTGCTTTAAACTCAGCTATAACAGCCCGATTTGACTCAACTGACGGCCAAAATAATTGGCTAAGTACCTTGAGAATAGCAATAATTAGTATAGGTGATAACCAAAATAAATTTGCAATTACAATATACTTTTTTGCAATTTCCGCACCTCTTGCCTCTTTTTCGGCCTGTAAACGTGCCAGCTCTGCTTTATCGATGATGGTTGGTAATACCTCTGATATTACATTTGGCGTAAAACCAATCGCTAGCGTTAAATAATCAGTCGCTGTAACCTCGACTTTTATCCCTGAATCACGAAACGAGCAATTGCTCACTGTACTTCCCTCTTTACCAGTAAAACAAGTCTTACCTGTTAAAAAAGCACCCGGTGGTAGATGAATTGAAGCTGACACATTTTTCATTGCGACCGGCCAATTGTTCCCGGTCACATTCCAATAAAGTTCGTCATGATCATCGAAGTACATAAATGCCCCACGAACTGTGTATTCTATGGTATATTCATACCTACCAGAAATGGTCTTGTTTGGATCACCAATCCGAATTACAAAATCATTTTTTTCAGTTGATGTAGAATAGGGTACATCGGTGTTTGAAATATCCTTTATATTTATTAGAGCAAGATCAGTCGTTGCTTCAAGATTCTCGCTCATATCGTAAACGACTGGAATGTATCGAATAATACCGTGTTTTTCTTTTAGAAAATCGCCAGATATTGTTTCAACCACTAAAAGCGAACCGTCTTCTTTGATAGTTAAATCAGCGTGAAAATTGTGAATTGTGAAGTCAGGCTCTTGCGCAAGTGCCGTTCTGGTGATACCAAACAGCAAAACAGCTGTAATTATAAGCAAAAATTTTCTCATAGTAATCTAATACTATATCATTCAAAGGTATATGCAAACTTTTACCATACTTGGCTCAAATCCGGAACTTTCACTGCTCGAAATTAAAGGTCTAACAGGAGCAGATCCCGTAAACGCAACGGAACTCGTGGCAGTTTTTGATGATATTGACATGGAGCTCACAAAACTAAACGACAAATTGGGTGGGATTCAAAAAATTGGCCACATCGTGGGCTCAATAAAACGAGAATCACGCGCTGAACTTATCGAGTTCTTAACTTCAATGATAATCGGAGCAAACTACGACGGAAAAATTACTTTTGGTCTTAGTATTTACGAGTTTGGGGATACTAAAAGAGCTCGGGCTTTGCAAAAAGATAAAGATGCGATTGGGCTTGAGGTCAAAAAAGCACTCAAAGCGTCGGGTCAACCTGTACGTTATGTTACAAGTCGAGATCCTAATCTAAGCGCCGTTACTGTTACAAAAAACAAAATGCTAGCCTCTGGTGGTGAATTTGTATTTTTGGTTAGTGAACGGGAAACACTGGTTGGTTTGACTTCTGCTGTCCAGGATTACGAGGACTGGTCAAAGCGTGATTTTGATAGACCAAGACGTGATGCAAAACGCGGAATGTTGCCACCTAAACTCGCTAGAATGCTGATCAACATTACTGGTGTTCAACCTGAAGGTAAAACTTTACTTGATCCCTTCTGTGGTTCGGGAACTGTTTTAATGGAGGGCGCGCTACTTGGCTTTGAAAAACTCAGAGGCTCTGACATTTTAGAAATGGCCATCTCCGATACCGAACAAAATATGGGTTGGCTCAAAAATTCTGGTTACGACGTGCCAAGTTATAAATTATACGTTACTACCGCCGTAAATATTGGTGCACACATAGAGCCAGAAACAATTGACGCTATCGCAACAGAGCCATTTCTCGGCGTTCCAAGACAAGGCAGTGAAACTTATGCCGAGGTGACTACCGCAGTTAATGAACTTGAGAAGCTATATACCGATTGTTTTTCTGCTCTCTACAAAACTCTTAAACCAGACGGTGTTGTTGTGTTGGTTAACCCCGTTCACTTTGTAAAGGAGGTAGCGCGCACCGGAGACACTCGAAACCTGGTGCAAAAAGAACATACGTTTGAGGTGCCAATGAACGCCGTGATGCGAAAAATAGGTTTCAGCACTGATCCTGAATACAATAATGACATCCTCTACCGCCGTGAAGGTCAATTCGTCGGTCGAAGAGTGATGAAGTTCATTAAGTAAGTGTTTTAAGAGTTAGACTTCAGGTCTTAAGATTAAGATTTTTGGCAACAACATAATCTAAACATAAAAAATACTAGCCGAAGCTAGTATTTTTTATGTTGCAAATCTGAAGTGCATTACATCTCCGTCTTCTACCACATATGTTTTACCCTCGACCCTGAATTTTCCATTATCCCGGGCTCCAGCTTCCCCGTTAAATTCAACATAGTCGTTGTAGGAAATAGTTTCAGCTCGGATAAAACCTTTTTCGAAATCCGTGTGAATTACTCCCGCCGCTTGTGGCGCGGTTGAGCCTTTTCGAACGGTCCAAGCTCGCGTTTCCTGTACACCGCTTGTGAAGTAAGTAATAAGGTCGAGCATTGTGTAAGCTGTTTTTATGACTACGTTTAGTCCAGAATCAGCTAGCCCAAGTTCTTCCATGAACATTAACGCATCTTCTTCCTCGAGTGAGGCAATTTCGGCTTCGATTTTAACTGAGATTGGAATTGCAATTCGGTCTGGGCCAAGTGGTGATGACCAGTTTGGATCCTTTGCGTCTTTTTCGTCCACGTTCACGATATACAAAACCTTCTTGTCTGTAAGCAATCTCATGGTGTTTACGGTAACCCGTTCCTCCGGTGTAAGTTCGACCACCGACGCCAGTTTTCCCTGGGTTAAAACCATTTGCCACTTCTTAAGCACTGCAACCTCTGCTACTAGCGCCTTATCTTTTGTTGCCTCTGCCTTTCGTTCAATGCTGTTTAAACGTTTTTCAACAGACGCGAGATCCGCCATGATTAGTTCTAGTTCAATCACCTCCACATCTCGTATCGCATCGACTGATCCATCAACGTGCGTTACCTCACCTTCTGTAAAGTTACGAACCACGTGCGCGATCATGTCGACCTCGCGGATGGTTGCTAAAAATTTATTTCCGAGTCCCTCACCTTTGTGAGCGCCCTTCACAAGCCCGGCGATGTCAACGAACTCGATCGCGGTTGGAATTACTTTAAGTGAGCCCGAAATTGATGATAAGTTATCAATCCGCGCGTCTGGCACCTTCACAGTCCCCACGTTTGGTTCGATTGTACAAAACGGAAAGTTGGCGCAGTCCACTTGTTTTTTAGTGAGCGCGGTAAACAATGTTGATTTTCCTACGTTTGGTAGACCGACAATTCCAACTTGGAGCATAATATATACATCTTCGCCTAAAAAGGCTGATTAAGTCTTGATAATAGGTAAAAAAACATATTCGGTCAAGATATTGACACTTATGCTAAAATTAGTTAGGTTTATGAGTCCCTCAAGTTGGGATTAACAATAAATCTGGAGGCTCCTGTGAAGCAGTTTTTGACTTTGGTAATCGGTTTCTTGCTGGCGTTTACCGCAAAAGCTGGAGACGCCCCGCGTAGCCATGTCCTCATTGTGGGAATTGAAGAATACCCTTTTGCGCCCGAGCTCCCCCATTTGCAAAACGCGCAAACGGAGTGCCAAGAGCTCGCAACTACACTAGGCACTTCTGAGGCGATGCTCGGCAACGTGGTAAGTTTGTGTGGCGCCGAAGCGACCGGGCCGAACATCATCAAGGCCTTCACCGAAAGTCTGACACAAGTTCAAACTGGTGAGAATCTTGTTCTGGTCCTCCGTGCCCACGGCGCTGTGGACTCGGGTGCGCCGGGTCTTATGGCTTCGGATATGTTCGACCCTGAGCTGCTCGCTCCAACCTCCTCACTCATCGATATCAGCATTCTGCGTGATTTTATTGCAAACAGAGTGCCGGCAGAAACGAAGCTGTTCGTCTACCTCGACGGTTCGGTGAAAAGTCAGAACCCACTGGTCTATCGAGACTTCCCCTTGCGGGAAATTGGCTGTTCGGACTTTAGCGAGTACCCGAACTTGAGCTGCTTCGAAAGCGATCCGGGTCCAGACAAGCCCACCATGGCAAAGTCGATGAGCGAGTGCTTAGGGCTTGTATCGCAGGACGGCCCAGTGGCTTTTGGCCAATTCAACATCTGTGTAAATAGGGAGCTGGCATTCTTATACGGAACGAGCATTCCAGACGCCTCGGTAGAACTCGCACACAAGAACAAAAAGCCATCGTCGAGGAAGCTCCGATTTGCCGGGTCCACACTCCTTGCCACAAGCGGGGCGCTCGCAGTGTCAGGTGCCATCACCTATGGTCTTGCAAGCAGGATGAAGCACAATGTGCTTTCAACCGCTCCTGAAACCATCTACCCGAACGAGCCTGCCTACAACGACGCTCGCTCGCGGTATAGCCACCTACGAAGCACCACCTATGGGCTATTTACTGCCAGCGTGGTTCTCGCAGGCTCTGGCACTGCCCTCAGCGTAACGCCACACGGAGCCTCGATCGACTTCAAGTGGTAAACTAGCAAGCAAGCAGACACTCTGTTTTGCAACCTTAGACCCAGCTGGGGTCTTTTTTTTATACACACCCTTTTCGGGCGAATAAGGCCAAATGATCAAAAATTAATTTGCTAGTGTTAGCTACATTGTAAATTTTATACACACCCTTTTCGGTAGAATAAGACATTATCCAAAACTACACCCTCTCTAACAACCTGGACCTATATTTACGGTGTACTGCAACATTTAGATTCTTCGCCATGACTCACAGCAGGCTCTGAATGACGGCTTAGTGTATGTCATGCAACTTGGTCAAAGTTGTCATAAAAAACACTATCAGACGACGTTATTTAATTAGTATTTAATAAATCTCCATAGGTAAATTTTCAGAAATATAAAATGAGGTGAAATCACCTCATTTTATACGAACTTTTTTATGGTGTGACTGGTAGCTCAGAGACTGTACTATCTCCAGTTGTTACAATACTGTCCGAAGCAGTATTTGAAGTTTCTTCAAGTGGCTCTGGTAACTTTGGGTTTACATCTCCAGTCTTTAATCGATCTAGTCGTTGCTGAACCGCGGAGTTATCTGGATTCAATTCTAGAACTTTTTCAACCTGTTCGATTGCACCAGTGTAATTACCCTGCTGTTCGTAAACTGCAGAAAGGAACCAGCGAGCGTTTGAATAGTTTGGCGCGATTTCGATTGACCTTTCTAGCTCGGTTTGTGCAAGTTCAGTTTTTCCTTGTTTTAAATACAATAGACCAAGCTGAAGTGAGATTCCGATGTCAGACGGATTGCCAGCTCGCAACGCTTCCATTTTTGTAACTGCTTCCGCTAAATTACCTTGTCGCTCGTAAGCCAACGCTAAGTTGTAAACAGCGGGTGCATAATTTGGCTTAAGCTCTACTGCTTTTAGCAAACTCTCGACCGCCAAACGAATCGCCTCAGTCTGATTTTCAGAAGCTGTCTTTGCAATTTCCTCATCATCACCTTCCGCCAAAATACCTAACTGATCTGCTCTTACTAAGTATGCTCGCCCAAGAACTGTTCGATATTTTGGATTAGTCGGAGATAGTTCAACTGCCTGTAAATATGCCCCGACTGCGTACTGATCAGCACCCTCCACAACCGGTGAAACTTCGCGGTAAATATCGCCAAGCATTGCCCAGTTGGTCACATTTTGTGGTGAAAGGTCTTTAGCTCGTTCAGCTGCCGATTTACTTGCACCAATAAAGCTCTGTAATTGTTCTGGTGTAGTGTCTGGGTTTTTGATGAGTTCACCTGCTTTAAGTAACAGAGCGTTTGCTAAATTACGATAGTTTGCGTCTGACAGTTTATTTAGCCGAGCCGCTCGATCCAGATCAATAATTACGTCATCCAAAGTCGCCCCTGCTTTGTCTTTTTCAACTGCGTGAGCAAAAGCAATTTCAGAGATATATCTTGACGAGCTTACAAAAATTACTGTAAGTAAACCTACGTTCACCAAAACAAACAGGAATGCCGTTAACAAACCAAATCTTGGTGAGGTTTTGAAATCCGAAGCGTATACCTGCGATTTACTCTGACTTACCAGCACTGCCGACAATAACCAAAATACAAACAGTAAGGTAAAGTTTGCAGAATAAGCGAAAAGTCCAAAAGCTAACACTAACCACGCAGAAAAGGCAACAAAAGTTGTTTTCCACTCCGCGTGTGCTCGTTCGGTTATCAGCATCTTGAGCCCCAGAACAAGAAGCCACATAATGAATGAGAACATGAGTAGCGTTCCCACAACACCGATTGTTGAAAGGAGTGTTAGCAAGTAGCTTCCCCCACGATCAAAACGGACGTCCCAGAGTTGGGTATTATTCACGTCCTGTACAACATACTTAGCGTAGTTGAAAGAAAATGTTCCAGGTCCTGAGCCAAAGAGTACAGAGTGCTCAGCCAAAGTCGCTTTCGCGATATTTAGTGTAGCTCCATAAGACGGCGAAACTTCTGGTGAAAATCGACCTCCGAGTGGACTTGGTAAGAATAAGAAAAGCAGTGAGACCACAAATAAAAGCATTGGCAACACGAATTTCGAAGTGTTTGGAAATTCATCTGCTCTTAGAATTGCAAAACCAAAAATTATGCCCATTCCAAGAATTGCAGAGAGCCACAACATCCAGTAGTCAATTGACAGTAAAATTAAAATATCCGCGACAACTGTAATAAATATCAAAACCTTTGAGACTATCCCCATAATGCCCGCAGGTAAAATCTGTTGGTCGACTTTATTACCATCAACTAACCAAAGTCCGGAAGCCAGTACAGCCACTGAGGTCATAAAAAAGCCTAACGAATTTGGTGTGCCGATAAAGTTAGTTGGCAAAATCTGCAGGCCGAAAATTGCAAAACTAACATTAAGGCCAATCAAGGAAGACGCTAGCAGAAATAAAAACCACACAGTTTGCTGAGTTTTTGTTTCACTGAGTAAGTGGCTAGCCACAATAAACAAGAGCGAAAAGGCTAAGAATGAGAGAAAGCTGGTGTACTCTTGTAATCCTTGACCAACCCAGCTTGTTAGAACTGAAGGTGAAGTAAAGGAGGAAATTGCTACCGAAATCACAAGCAACACTGGAACTATAAACAACCATGTTTTCTTAAAAGCAAATTGGCGCCTAGCAACCATTGTTCCTAACCAAGCGATTGTCCCGACTGAAATCACAATGAGTAAAATTGTTTGTTTATTAACCTCAAGCGCATCTACCGTCCAAGGAAAATAGGCGAGCGGAATAAACAGCACCGCAACGTAAAGGGCTAGCCGAGCAATGCTGGCGTAGACCTTAATTAAAGTCCCTGATTTCAAAATATCTTTCATAGTATGTAGAAAATAAAAACGCTCATTTGAACGTTTTTATTTTACCATAAATCTGAATATTTTTTATATAGCCGGTGTGCTAGTTGCGGTTGGAGATGTAATCACCGGTACTGTTGAGGTCGCTGTTTGTGTATCTGGCGTCGGTTGGCTATTCACCACCGGTGCAATTACTGGTGTCGAGGTTGCAGTGTCCGTTTCAAGAGTCGGCGACACGGTAGCTGGTGTAGACGTGATTACCGGCGTAGTTGTAGCTGATGGCGAAGCGATAACCGCTGGTGTGCTCGTTGCCGTTTGCGGAGCAATGTTGTCAGGGACAATTACCGTTGGTGCGTAATCTTTATGGTAAGCAATCACCAACCAATCAATCACGGCATTTGAATTTCCGTTTGATTCCTGAATCGTGAATCCATCGATTGTTCTATTGAGCGCGTAAAGTGAATTTGTAGCCTCCGAAGCCGTTAGGAACACCCGATATGTATTTTGGTTTGAAATTACATCATTAAATTCTGGATCGATATCCTCAAACTTGATAACTGCCGTTCCATTATGGAGCGTTGCAGTTCCCGAAAGCTGAATAGTTGTTTCTCGAGAAAGTGAAGCGTAGGTTTCAACATCGGTGTTTTGGTAAGACTTTACAAGGTGTGTAATTCGACCCTCAGTAATAAGATCACCGTTGTCTTTAATAATCCACCTGTTACCGAGTCCTGCAATTGAGGAAACATTGATGATATTTCCGGCGTTTAGGTTAAGTGTTCCAGAAACATCGAGGTTTGACGTAGTGGTTAAGCCTGAAGCGATATTATTCGTTGCTGGCGCATCCACCACTGGTCCACCATCGTAGTATGAGGCTCGAACAAAAGTGATAATTGAACCCATAGTGCCATTAAATGGCTCCATCGCGTAACCAAGAATTGGTCCGGCCTCAGTCGCTTTCATTGCGTAGCCCGGAGTCGAAGAAGTTGTAAGTGGATCACCTGGCGCAATGGTTCCATTTTCGTTTGAAACAAAGGTTGGAACCCGCCCTGCTAAAGCTACCGGTACGTGACCATCTAAATTTTCACCAGCTAAGAACCCCGGTCTAGTAGAAATTATACCCACCAATTTTCGATCGTAAGCTACGCCAGTTGATCGTTGAACAGTTTGGTTGTCGTTTGCAAAAACCACCACCTCTCCCGGAACTACCCTGTCATTTGATGGGAACATTTCGGCAAAGTCGTAAGAACCTGTTGCCCAACCAGAGGCATTGGTGCGCATAAAGTCGCCACCCGGCCCAGCTGAGCCGTCATAGAATATGTACTTGCTGGTCTGAAGAGTTCCGCGGTCTGACGGATACAACTTGCCTGAAAGTGCAATATCGCCACTTTGTGAAATATAGGCAACTTCCGCTCCTACATCATTTTTCACAGAAAGTTTGTAGTTTGCGCTATCAGTTACGTCGTTTGAAATCACCATATCAACCGCCTGGGCAGTGGTGCCGTCCCAGCCAGAGCCCTGGAAAAAGAGACCATTTGAATTTTGGCCTGTGGTTGTGGCGGTGGCTTGGCTAATCGCAGTTAGAGCGAAATTATTATTTAAGGTTCCCATTGTTCCGTTGTTTGCAATCGCTCCGCCTGAGTGCCAACCGGAAAGGATGTAGACTTCAATTACACCCTCACCTGGTCCGTTCCAAGCCTGAAGAGCCCTACCTACAACCGCGCCTGGCATTGTTGATTTCATACCTGCTCCAGCAGTTGATGATGTAGTAATTAAATCACCGACTGCAATAGCACCGTTTTCTGTATTAACTCGTGTTGGAACTCGACCAGCTAGCGCCACAGGATAAGAACCTGGTGGTAAAACATAGTTTCCCCAATTTGGTAAAGCGGTCGACGGATCAATTCCAACGGCCGTTAAGTCAGCTTCCGTTGGACCGTTCATTAGGTTTCCTGGGTTTGTTGCCACCACTGAAATCGATACTTGTTCATAAGGAGAAGTAGATTGCTTGATTTTGAGTGGGTTAGCACTATCAATCACGATGATATCTCCGGCCTGTAATACTTCCGTTGACTCATAAACCTCAGCTAAGTCTCCACCCGTTGTTACAGCCGATCGATAGTAAATCGTACCGTCTGTTGAAGATGTACAACTGGCGTCGTTATCAATACAAATTGAGCCGGCTGGAATATGAATATCTCCGTCTGTTTCAATATAAATAGTTTCAGTTGTATTCGCCACCGCACTAAAGGCTTTTTGGGTAGTTAGCAAGGTTGCAGCTTTAACTCTGTATGCTGCTCCAGTAGAAAGTAGTGAGGCATCAACCTTTATATTAAATCCATAACCAGAAGTTAAGCCAAGAGCCGAAATTTCTACTATACCTGCACCTGAAACATTGTTTGTGTTTACAATATCAATACCCGAACCAACACCATTGTTTGTAAGTGAGATCAGATCACCAGTACTATATGTAACGTTCTGGGTAGCTTGAATCATTGGCGCAGTATGCATCATTAGTCCACCCAAAGTACTTGCACTATCTGATAGCGTCATCAATGCGCCTGAAATATTCAAACTGCCGGCGCCATTATTTGCCAGTGTCCGCGAAACATCAACTGCATTTCCAGTTGCTAATAGACCAGATGCAGTATTAATAGTTGGATTGTATCCAATTTTTAAAGCATCGGAATATATGTGATTTGTTGCATCTGTAGCATCCATTGCAATTTCAAGACCGGCACTTGAAGAATTCAAAGAACCGTTATTAATTCGTAATAGTGATTGATCAAAAGCTACATTTGAAGAAATAATATTCGAAAGTGGGTAACTAGCCGTTGCACCAAGAGACGAATCTACCAGCAGTCCCACTCCAGTATTACTTGAGTTATAAACTGTTAAGGCTCCGAGGTTTGTAGTGTTGCCCGATTCAAGTCCAAGCGCAGGTGAACTGGCTCCTGCACTCGATACATACATAGTTGCTTGGTTTGCGTAAGTTGATCCAGTAGCAAAGTGTACTAATGGTGCGTTAGGTCCCGAAATATTACTATATGCAGTAATTCCTGAGCCAAGGTTTCCGCTGTTTGAAACATGCAGTGCTCCGCCAACCGATTCTGATAATACAATTCCGGTATTTCCATTTTGATCAATCATGATTCCTGATTTCACACCATCATTTGTTACTTGCACTACGTTTTGGTCGAAAGCCGCATTGTCTGCAAACAGATAGCTAAGTGGTGCTGTAGCGCTACCTGCGTGATCGCTGTAAACCGATAGACCAATATTATTGTTCAAAGTATTTACTACATGCAATACTCCTCCATCCGTCGAAGTTGGTGTTGTGGCCGTTAGACTCGCACCTTGAACTATACCTAACGCTGAATCGGTTCTAAAATTAGTTAGAGAAAGAAGTTCATTTGTACCAGCTGATGAAAGTAGCCACAAATTACTAGTACCTGCATTAATCGTAGTCGATGCATCCAAAGTCATCGAATCTGCAAAATTCGCAAAATCTAAACAGTCGGTACAGGTTAAAGTTGACGCGTCGAGGTTAACCGTAAAGCCAGCCCCCGTTGCCCCAGTGGTTAAAGTTCCGACTGACGCGAGTGAGGTTGCTGAAGTTAAATTCGGTAGTGAAGTGATCGCGTTTTGAATAGTTGTTGTAGTTGTTGCGTTTAAAGCATCGATGTTGTTGAGCGAAGCTATGTCTCCGCCCGAGAAGATCGAGGTTGCGCCAAGCGTAATGTCTCCACCTGAAACTATAACGTCACCCGTAGTTGTTAAGTTTCCGGTTGTGCCAGTGTCGGCTAGAGTCATGAGGGTGTTTGTGCCGTCCCGAAAAACCATCGAGCCTGTATTTCCAACGTCAATATTAAAAGTTGTAGCAGTCGAACTTAAAGTTCCGCCATTTACCGCCACATTACCTGAGAAGGTACCACCAACTCCGCTAATATCTCCGGTAACTCCGAGGTTACCCGTGGTTCCAGCGTCAGTTAAATTCATTAGTGTATTAGCACCTAGATCCTTCCAGATATAGCTGGAACTTGAAAATTGCATTCCGCTTGTAGAGGTAATATTGCCGCCGTTTATTGCTAAATCTCCTGAGGTTGGTGAGTTTAGCTGAATTGCATTACCAGTACCAGCATAGTCAATTTTTAAAACCGCACCTGTGGAATTAGCGTAGTTTTGTGTAAGTGTTAGGATACTTCCGGAGTCGTTAACAAGACCAATTGTTTCCGTAGCATTATTAGAAAGTGCCATCACCGCTCCTGTAACTACTGTATTTGCACTCGCAATATTTGACACGCTTGAGCGTGAAATGTTTACAGTGTTACCAGAAATAGTCATCAGTCCACCCGTTTCATTGGTCAGTGTTTGATTCAAGTCATTGAGTGAACCTGACACTGTAGCAGGAGTTGTGTAAGTAGCTGTGTTGTCAATTACAAATAATTTTCCTGACGTTCGAACTGCCGAGGAAGATTGTAATTTTAAAACTCCACCGGCTATAATTCCATTTGCAGTATAAACCGCTGCCGAGTAGTTTTGTAAAAAATTCGCATTATAATAACGGCCAACTCCAGTGGTGTTTAAATAATAGTCTGTCCACGAATAGTTACCTTGTACAATAGATTGTGCTGCATCTAAAGTCATCGAGTCAGCAAGGTTTGCAAAATCTAAACAATCGGTACAGGTCAAAGTTGACGCGTCGAGGTTAACCGTAAAGCCAGCCCCGGTTGCACCCGTCGTTAGCGTTCCCACAGAAGCGAGCGAAGTTGCCGAGGTTAGGTTTGGTAACGAGGTAATGGCGTTTTGAACGGTGTTAACCGTTGTCGCGTCTAGCGCGTCAATGTTGTTAAGCGAAGCTGTGTCTCCGCCCGAGAAAATCGAAGTAGTACCGAGGGTGATATCGCCACCCGCCACCGTAAGGTCACCATTGGTTGCGATGTTCGAGTTCGAAGCGACCGTAAAGCCAGCTGAGTTTGCCGAAATTGCGTATCCTGAACCAGCATTGTCGATCTGAAGCACAGCGCCTGTTGCGCTTGCGTAGTTCTGACTAACCTTAAGAACATTACTTGTGTCTGTTAAAATTCCAAGAAGTTGCGAAGCAGAGTTCGAAATCGAGGCCACTGCCCCAGTTACGCTGGTGGTTGCTGCTGCGTTTTGTGTAGTTGTTGTTCGTGCAATTAGTGCTGTTTCGCCAGTAACATCAACCGCCCCGGTTGAGTTATTATAGATAAGCTGACCTGCGTCTAAAATATTTCCAGATACCGTTGCCCCGGCACTATACGGTGAGCTCAAATATACTTTCATTAAATCCCCTGAAGTCCGCGCACTTGATAGTGATGACAATTGCATCCCTGTCCCAGTTGTTAAACCATTAACATTTGTGGTTTGGGCGGTTCCAGTTGTAGTCAAGTTCGCGTTATAAGTGAAGCCGTTACCAATTGTACCAGTATACGTATTCGTCCAAGTATTTGTGCCCTGAGCAATCGCCAAAGAAGCATCCAGCGTCATTGAATCCGCTAGGCTTGTAAAATCTAAACAGTCAGTACAGGTCAAAGTTGACGCGTCGAGGTCTACCGTAAAACCAGCCCCGGTTGCACCCGTCGTTAGCGTTCCCACAGAAGCGAGCGAAGTTGCCGAGGTTAGGTTTGGGAGTGAGGTAATGGCGTTTTGAACCGTAGTAACCGTTGTCGCGTCTAGCGCGTCAACGTTGTTAAGCGAAGCTGTGTCTCCGCCCGAGAAAATCGAAGTAGTACCGAGGGTGATATCGCCACCTGAAACGATCACATCACCGCTTGTCGTAAGGTCTCCCGTTGTCCCAGCGTCGGTGAGCGTCATGAGGGTGTTTGTGCCGTCCCGGAAAACCATCGAGCCCGTATTTCCAACGTCAATATTAAAAGCAGTAGCGGTTGAGCTGATCGTCCCACCATTAACCGCTAAATTACCCGACAACGTAGCATCCACAGCCCCTACATTTCCAGAAAAACTTCCGCCCACCGCACCAAGGTCACCGGTAATCGTAAGATTTCCGGTGGTTCCAGCATCAGTCAGCGTCATAAGTGTATTGGTTCCATCCCTAAACAGCAGCGAGCCGGTATTACCAATATCGAAATTAAAGGCTGTTGAAGTTGACGTTAGATTTCCTCCGTTGAGCGCTAAATTACCGTCGGTTGTAATATTCCCGCCAGTGAAGTCGAAAGAGTCAGCGGTGCCATAAGTCAAAGTTCCAGTGGCAGCATTCGAAGCCTTAAAAACAATATTTCCGTTTGAATTTGCTCCCTCGCCAATATAAATCGTGTTATTAGCTTCATCAATTCCAAATGATGCAGAAGCAAAGCCAGTTCCGCCAACTGCTAGACCATCAGTAGTTGAAGTTAGGTAAGTTACAGCTCCGCCATCAGTCCACTTGCTACTAGCTAGTGCAATGTCAGACAAAAGCGCCACGGTTCCACTTTCATCTTTAAACGTAACGGTTCGCACTCCAGTTGGATCCGTGAAAGCAAAAGTTGTCTTGTTGACGTCTGCCGTTACACCATCAAAGACAAGCGGTGAGGCGCCGACCATAGTTGCCCCAGTAAAATCAGAAAATCCAGTTACCGTTAAACCGCTAAGTGTGCCAACCGAGGTGAGTGAGGTTGCAGAAGTAAGGTTTGCAAGTGCAGTGATCGCCGTTTGAATGGTTGTTTTGGTGGTGGCATCAATCGCATCAATGTTGTTGAGTGATGCGGTATCACCACCTGAAAAGATCGAGGTTGTACCAAGCGTAATGTCGCCACCTGTTACCGTCAGATCCCCACTAATACCCAAGCTACCAGTGGTCCCAGCGTCGGTAAGCGTCATCAGTGTATTGGTTCCATCCCTAAACAGCAACGAGCCGGTATTACCAATATCGAAATTAAAGGCTGTTGAAGTTGACGTTAGATTTCCTCCGTTGAGCGCTAAGTTACCGTCGGTTGTAATATTCCCGCCAGTGAAGTCGAAAGAGTCAGCGGTGCCATAAGTCAAAGTTCCAGTGGCAGCATTCGAAGCCTTAAAAACAATATTTCCGTTTGAATTTGCTCCCTCGCCAATATAAATCGTGTTATTAGCTTCATCAATTCCAAATGATGCAGAAGCAAAGCCAGTTCCGCCAACTGCTAGACCATCAGTAGTTGAAGTTAGGTAAGTTACAGCTCCGCCATCGGTCCACTTGCTTCCGATTCCAGAGATATCTGACAAATACGCCACTGTTCCGCTCTCGTCTTTAAAAGTAACCGTTCGAGTACCAGTTGGATCCACAAAAGCAAAAGTTGTTTGGTTGGTATCATCAGTCAGTCCCTCAAAGACAAGTGGTGAAGCGCCCATAAAAATCGCCCCCGTGTAATCGTGATTACCGGTTGCGGTGTCGCCCGTAGCAGTCAAAAAAGTGGTTGAGTCCGCGCCATCGAGGGTGTCTGCGTTCAAAGCGTACGGCACAGACGCAATTTGTTTTCGTGGCGAAAGGGCCTCACCCGCAATGTAGACCTGCAAATAAACACCGGCGTTGTCGGCAAACAATGTATCGCTAATTCCTGCGTATGGTGTGCCAGCTGTTGTGTCGCCTAACAATTCTGAAAATAAACCACCAGTCAAAGTCACACTTCGCGCCACGGTTGAACCTGGCGTGTTAGTGTCGCAGTCTACTGAAGAGTTTGACCACAAACAAGTACCCCCAGAAACAGCTGTGTAAAACTCAAACTTCATTTCGAGCGAAGCGTCGGCCACAGGCACACTGTTTGTATTCAAAATCCGTCCCTGATAACTCACAATGTTTGGTGCCGAAGCTGCGCGCGCAGTTTGCAAATTCTGCAAAGTAAATCCGAACATCGAAACAAAAGCAAAACCGATCACAAACAGCGCTGTGATCTTACTAATCAGAGTTTTTCTTGTGCGAATTTTTTTCATATCGCCAGGCACATGCGGAAAGTTTTCCACACGCACCTCACGATACAATTTTATAGAATTCATTATACCGCTTTTTCCATCACAACATCAATTGAGATGGGGGTAGGTACTCCCATTTTCGAATAATCAATCGGACGAATTTCTGATTTTTTGTAACCCTGTTTTTCAATCGTTACGTAATACTCGTTTTGACCCGCTAAAAACGCGTAACGTCCGTTACGGTCTGTAACCGTTGTTTCGATTAATTTATTATATCTAGGTTCAAACAAACGCACGACCGCGTTGGCAATCGAAGTTTTTTTATTGGCTTCAGAAACAATGCCCCAACCTTTTCTTTTCTTCGGTGTGGCAATTTTTTTTGTTATCGCGTAAATCACAATCTGCAACACAATCATAACAACCGATAACGTAGAGGGCTTGATAAACAAGACTATGCCAGCCAAAACAACCCCGCTGATCGCAATTATATTTTGTAAAATTCGTAAGAACCGTTTCAGAATAAGACTTTTAGCGCGATGAAACTTCGGCGCGTCCGACGGATCAAGTGGAATATTTGCGGTAATAATCACATCACCACTTCGGACTTCAATTACTCCACTTGTGTAAAGATCCAAAAAAGCACCATCTTCTTTTTGACCTTTTAAGTATTGTGTTGGAAAAATAAAACCGTTCTTCATTACCTGGATCTTGTAACGACCAGGTTCGGTTTTGAAAAAATAACGACCCTCCTGGTCAGTAACCATTGTTCTAATCAATTTTCCAGCCTCGGTGTACAGGCGCACAATTGCAAGATCAATCGGGACCTTCGTGATCGCGTTATAGACAAGTCCAAAGTTCTGTCGTTTACGACGCGCCAAGAATAAAATTGGTGCCGAAAACATATACTGCAAAAGTGGCAACAAATTAAAAGAAGAGGCAAGAACTACCGCACTCGAAACAGCTGATGCAACAATTACAGGTTCACTAACATCTGCGACCACCTGAACCTCAGGTGAGTTTCGAAATTCGTTAATTGCCTGTACCGCTTCGTCAGCAAGTAAATTAAATTGCGTAATAGGGTCCTGCATCACTTCTTTCACCGTAACTGCTGTCGCTAGAGTTTCTGGCACTGAGGTGGGCGTTGGTGGAACAATCACTTCTTTTGACCGGACTAAAAATATTTGTGGCGATAAAATATTATTTTTGACCACAACAACTTCTTCAACATCATCATAACCAGATTTAGCCGCCGTAATCACATAAGTTCCATTTGGTACATACCAACCAATCGCGCCAGACTCTTTAGTCACCACTGGATTGTCCTGACCATAAAAGCCACCGTTCCACTGATTCTTTGTACCGTCCTTCATTTCGTAAATAATCGAAATCGCCCCAGTCACCGGCACAGTCTGACCGTCTAGTCGCTCAACGATTTGTCCGAGCTCCTGCACGCCAACGCTATACACCTCAGTGAGCACCTCTTGATCGTTATAATCCGCGGTGATTGTGAGCGTTTTTGTTGAAAAACCAGACTGCACTGTAGCCTCGTACAGACCAGCACCCATATCCGTAAGTTCTACAACATCCTCCCCATAAACTGCCGAGACTTTATTTAAATTCGTATAATCTTGAATATTGACGATAATATTTGAAATACGATTTGGCAGAACAGAAAAATCCCCCGCTTGGGAAGGTATTGAGATTTTTTTCAAAGCTGTGTTGATTGTTGTGGTAATTTTTCGAGTTTGGCTAGGGAGAACATCTGGCACTGGTTCAGTTGCACCGTCACCGATGACTGGAGGTGGTTCACCTGTACCGCCGGACGGAATCGGTGTTGGAGCTGGGGTTGGTGGAGGAGTGGGTGTTGGAGTTGGAGTTGGCGTTGGTTCAGGTGTAGGTTCGGGCGCAGGTGGTAATACTGGATCTGGTATTGGTTCTGGCGGTGGTTCAACAACCACAGGCGGGGCGCCAACTATAGTAAAAGCAGAGTCAGAGGTATCGATAGCAACAACCGACGACCCAGCTTTCGCTTGGATTTGAATGAGCATCTGGTCTGAATTTACGTCTGGTATCGTCCAGCTATAGCTGCCGGTATTTGCAGTTCCGTCGGCAATACTTGTATACGTACCGCCGTTATTGGTTGAATATAATAAATTAACCGAGGTCACACTACCCGTGTAGCTCCAGCGGATATTATGGCTGCCACCAAAATTCAGGATTTCTGAACCATTAGGACTTGTGACCGCCACTGAATACGTTGGTAATGGAGCAATAACTTCGCCACCACTTGATCCACCAGTTGAAGGGGTCGCAATGTAGCCTGTAACATTACCTGTTCCGTTTGTAATAATCGGAATTGGAATAATCCCCGTAGCACCAGCTGTTCCACCAATAGTTGCTGAATAAGTTCCAATTGTACTTGGATTAATGATCTGATTTTCTGGATGACCGCTAGCTGATGCGTTCGTTCCGATCTCAATAACAACCGTACTGTCACTCGCAATTGCACCCCCGTCGCCAGCACAAATGCCGATTGTTAAGGTATCAAGGGCCATCGAAACCGACGCCTGTTCAGTTCCAGAGCAATCAATGGCTGTGGTTAGATCTACTAAATCGTCCGTAATATCAACATCATTTTCAACAATTAGCGCGGTATCAAAAGTGGTTGGAAAATTTATAGTGAGCGTTTGACCCTCCAAAACAGCAGACGTAAGCACAAGAGTAAATCGGTGATTTGAGGTGGTGTTTACTTTAAGCGTACTTGGTTGGTCGTAAACACTACTAACAGTTCCAGCAAAAGCTAGAGGTGCGAGCAACCCAAAAAATATCATTAATAACAATAATGACGCCAACACTTTGTGTGATTGACCAAAGAAATGTAGCATGGGTTATTTGTTTCGAAGCACGCGAACGACCCCGTAAAATAGAGCAAAAACCGCAGTTGTAACCAGCAAAAACCTCCAAGGAAGAATGAAGATGTTGGTTACAGCTGTAATATTTTCTCCCCCAGCATAAGGCTTTAGATTAAGTTCAACTTTGAAAAAACCAATAGCAAAATGTTTGGTTTCATTTTTTAAACTCGAAATAAAACCGTCACCAGTCACTGAATCCCCCCAGTTATTAGTATAAGTCCGCTCCTGTCCGATTGGAATTCGACGTTTTTCCTCATTGACCCCATATTTACTAACCAAACCCCCAAACATATTTCTAACCGTAATTTCACCCTGCGGTTGCAAAATTCGCTGACCACTATTTCGAACCGTTGTTCTAAACGTTAGTGGTAATTGGGAAGCCACCAGTTTTGATGACGAAAAATCAAGTAACTGCGCACTACTATCAATATTATCACCTATAGTAATAAAAATTAAACTTATCAAACCTGTTTGAACATTAATGCCAGAAGATGCGCCTTGCACTTCAGTTACCTTAAGCCCCACAACCAGAGTCTGAGATTGAATATTAGCCGGCACGTTTACGGTTAAATTTACCGGTTCAACCTGCTTAGCTTGTACAAAACGCACAGTTTCCCCGATGTCGAACATTGAAGCCAAATCTGCAGATAAAGGCGTAAAACTCATTTCATCCTCGTTTGTGCCAAGATCAACATTCAATAGTTCAATTGTATATTGAGCTGGCGTATTTTTTTCATCAAAAAGATAGAATATCTGATTAACAGTATCGCCTTGCAAAGTAGAAAGATCGACCACGGACGGCGAAATTGAGGTAGCGAACGAAACTGGAGCAACTAAAAACGATGCACACAATACACCAACAACTAATAACGACTTAATAAGCCCCCACATAAATCAAGGTTAAAGTGTGACTATAATTTCCCGGTTCTTGACCAGACTGCACACCAGTTTTTATCAGGAGAAAATCGCGATTCAGTAGCGAATTACTAGATCTGCTACCGACTAATTGATGGGCTGTCGAAAAATTATAGTCCGTGGTGTCAAAAGATGAACCTGCTAGTGTTTGGTCCGAAGACCGAGCTCCGTATTCTGAAGCACCAGCACTAACACTACCATCTGCGACATCGTTAATGACATAGGTATCTGGACCTACCGTAAGTTGAAGATCATGATCTTCAAATACATAAACTGAATAACCACCACTTACATCCGCATCCACAGTCCAACCGAGCGCCGTTGTACTTAAAGTCGATGAATTAAGGACGCCTAAATCAAGCGTACTATTATTGGCCGTATAAAAATAGTCCGCACTCCCGTTTATCGTTAAACTACCACCAAGCGTTGTAATATTATCCAAAGTGACGTCATTTCCGGTAATGTCGATGACTTTTCCAAAGCCAGTTCGTTGATTTGAGCCCTGATCTTGCACGATGTAGGCCATATCTCCGACCAAAACACCAGAAACCGTGTTAACTGTAACAACATTTCCGGTTAATGCCGTAGCTGCAGTTTCCGAAACTCGGTTCATGCCATAAGTCTCAAACGTAGCAATCTGATCAAACACCCCCTGTCTGTACCCGGCAGTTAAATTGTAAGTCGCAGAACTTGCATTACCCTCGCCGCTACCCCCAACTGAATCTCGAAGTTGATAAGTAACCGAACCACTTGTATCATCACCACCCGCACCAACACTATCAAAGCGAATTTCGTAATTAGTTGAGGTCATCTGAGCCTTGGCAACATTAAAAACCGGTGCCACTATAAGAAGTAGTAAAATCAACCAAGCAGAATAGGCCCTGAGTTTCATACACAACTAGTATAGCACTGAACACAATTTTTAAGAAAGTAGCTTTTTTGCTAAAATTAGCGAAAAAGTAATTTTGCACCAAACTATTATTGTGGATAACAATTGAATTATCAACAACTTTACGCACAGATTATCCAAAATCAACAATAATTTTCACAAATAAACACAAATTTACGTTTGGCTACGCTAGCGTAGCCAAACTTCATACCAGCGCGCTTAATTGAACATATTTCGCATCTCAAATTTTGCCAATTTTTAATATAATATTTGCTGAAAATTTCTCATTTTCTCCTTGTAGATGCCAACATTTACAGCGAAGATTTAAAAAGTTATTCACAGTTAATATATCTAAAATACAACAATATATTGTCTTTTTAAGACTTCTGCTCTCACAAACTAATTCTATTCACCTTTTATACACAGTTGAGTAAACTAGGCCTCTGTATCAATCTTCACTTACAAAATAGGTATTTCATGAGTATATGACGCCAACTTACCAATTTTATTAAATTCCTTCAAAAATAACATATTTTTGAAGGAATTTAACCTATAAACATTAGAACAACAGTACTGTTGTACAAACAACCATAGTAATCGAACTTGAAGTTCTGGTTACAGTTTCTATTTTCTGTAAATCACATTTTTTTAACCGATTATATGCTGAAAATCGCTTATTTAGGTCAAAGTTCCGTATGGAACATACCAACACAACTGAAGTTCCACGTGGAACATCAAAATCAGACAAATTGCAGAAGAAATAATCAAATTATGTATTTTTTTGTATTCCTATATATTCAAACTCAAAATATAACAAAAACAACCACTTTTAGTGGTTGTTTTTGTTATTACCGATCGGTAATTTTATAAATTGTATAAATAGTGTTTCTGGTGGTCCCGACAGGACTTGAACCTGTAATCTTCTCCTTAGGACGGAGCTGCTCTATCCAGTTAAGCTACGGAACCAATCTAGCTGTTCCACACGGAACATAGGCGTCGCAAAATACTGATGTCTGACTTTACGAAGGTAGGTGAATAGTAGCAGATTTTTAATTTCTTGAATAGTCTAACTATATAGTTAGGACAAATTATGATAAAATAATTGTATTATGATCGATTTTGACACCCTGCTAATCAGTTTACTTGCCGTACTTATAATCATTTTACTCCTTAAAAACCGCAGGAGCAGTGAAAATGAGGCGTCGCAAAATATTATTCAAAATATCCAACAAATACGGGAAGAAATCGTCCGTTCTTCCTCAGATCATCGAAAAGAAGTTCAAACTAGACTTGATCGTGTAAATGATCAGGTTACAAAAGGTCTTGGCGATTCCAATCTTTCAATGCAAAAACAATTTTCCGAAACCGCAAAAATTATCACAGATGTCACCAAACATCTTACCGAACTCGAAAAAACAAATAGTCAGGTATTAAACTTTTCTGAACAGTTGCAAGGTTTACAAGATATTTTGAAAAATCCAAAACAAAGAGGAGTACTTGGCGAATACTGGCTAGAAACTTTGCTTGGTAATGTTTTACCCCCGGGAAATTACAAAATGCAGTATTCACTTGGTTTTGACGCAAAGCTTAACCAAAAACTAATTGCAGACGCGGTAATAATAGTCAGAGACCAAATTATTCCAATCGATGCAAAATTTTCGCTTGAAAACTACAACCGAATGATCGGTGAGCACGATAAAGAGCGAAAAGATAAATTAGAAAAAGAGTTCAAGGCTGATATAAAGAAACGAATAGATGAAACTAGTAAATATATTCGTCGCGAGTTTAGTACAATGGACTTTGCCTTTATGTTCATTCCGGCAGAGGGGGTTTATTATAACCTTTTAAATATCGAAATAGGTGCCGGTAGTAACGCAAATAATTTAGTCGAATACGCCTTTCAGAAAAAAGTAATGCTAGTTTCACCAACCAGTCTTTATGCGTATTTACAAACAGTTTTACTCGGTTTACGAGAACTGAAATTTGAAGAATCAGCTAGTGATATCGTAAAACAAGTAGGGGAGCTTGGAAAACATTTTCGTAGCTACTCGGATCACTACGATAAACTTGGAAAGCATCTAAATACAGCGATTAGTCAATATAATCAATCAACTGATGAGCTTCGCAAGCTTAGCAAGGACGTAAATAAAATAACCAACAGTACAGCAGAAGACGTAATTCTTCTTGAAAAAATCCAGCCAAGTGTTGTTGATTAATCATCAAAAAAATAACCCCTGAGGGTTATTTTTTTTACTTAGCATTAGCTTTTCCAAGCTTTAATGCAAGGCGAGACTTAACTCGAGCGATTTTGTTTTTCTTAAAGATGTTCTTTGTAACTGCTTTATCCAACTTCTTATCTAGAAGTGGGAGCATTTGCTTAGCATCCTCAAGTTTTCCGCCATCTACAAGTTTTCGAAAAGCTCGTCGAAGTGAGTGGATTTCATCCTTCACAATCTGATTTCGAGCTGCTCGTTTATCTGCCTGTCTGAGTGCTTTTTTAGCATTCTCTAAATTTGGCATAATATTATGTCGTTATTGCTTAGAATAGAGCGTTCTATGATTGTAGTTAATTAACTACTGCATGCAAGTGGACAGGGGAAGTGTAGTAAAGTTAGCAGGATTTGTCAAGGCAAAACTTTGAAGTAAAAATAACGAACCCGCCTAGCTTCACTCAGAGCTTCAACGAAAATTATTGACAACATAGCTAAATTCTTGTTAAGTAACAGAACTTCCTTTGAAATCAAGCTAACAATCTAGAGACGCGAATCGATATTCAAAACGTAGAGAGTGTCTGAGGTATTTGCGCGAGCGAGTACCTTTTTTATTTATCCAAGCATTTGAATTACCAACCGGTCTACGGCTACATCCATCTGGATCTGACCGTTTTTCATACCCCGATCAAATTTATAGACCATTGTATGCAGTGCTTTTAGTGTAACGAGATCAAAACTTCTAGCTTGCGCTAAAGTTTTCTGAGCTACAAAAGGATGAATTTTCAAAATTTCTGCCACTTCAACCTTTGTGGCTCTGGGGTTGTTATCTAAAATAGATCGAGCTCCTAACAACAAGCGAATCTGACGAGCCAGCATGGCAAATATATGCATATCCGCACTCCCAGATTCTCGTTGTTCCGTCAATAATTGCAAAGTTTTTTTCTTATTTTTAGCCCCAACCGCATCAATGAATACAAACATCTGATCCTCGAAATTAGCCTTCACTAAATCCGAGATCATTTCCCGCGTAACTGAAGATTCTTGTGAATAATCCCTCAATTTTCTTAATTCACTTGAGAGCTGAAACAAATCTATCCCAACCATTGCTACCACTTGGCTTAATAAATCACCGTCTATATTTAAACGCAATCTCCTGACTTCTTGTTTAGCCCAATCTTCAACCTCCGTAATTGTTTGGACTGAAAAAGGATACGTAAAAACTCCATCTTTGCTTCGAAACTGCAAAAAAATTTCCCGTTTTTCGAATTTTTTTATACTTTCGTTATCTTCAAATACTACAATAGTTGATTCTGGAATGGTCTTTAGAAAATCGACCCAGGGTTTTGAAAGTGGTTTAGTCAAAGATGAAACCAAATTTTTGATAATCACCATCCGTTTATCGCTTATAAATGGGGGGGTTTGGACGATTTGCATAACTGAACCAAGATCGATCTCGGTGCCGGGTAATGGAAACTCCACCAGATTCATTCCAGTTTTATCAAATTTTTGAGCAAAATGACCTTTAAGTTGAGCTATTTTCTCAGATGCTAAAAATTGATTGCTACCGTAAACAAATATCATCATATTAACCTCATCTTACCACAAAAGAAAAAGTGCCATAGAGGCACTTTTGTCACAGTATTTATGCGCCAACCTTAGCTGATGATTATTTGAATATTATTTTGCCTTCTATTTCTTAATTCGATGCTCGTTCGCATCTCTTCCATATGGAATTTTCTTGTTTATTATTCGATGCTCGTTCGCATCTCTTCCATATGGAATTTTCTTGTTTATTATTCGATGCTCGTTCGCATCTCACCCCAATTGTTTCCTGTTTCTGTGTCTACTAATAAGGGGATTTCGCTTTTCCATACTGATTCCATTATTTCTTTTAGTCTTGGTAGTGCCTGTACTAAGTCTGCGTCCGCAATTTCGAAGACTAGTTCATCGTGTACTTGAAGTAACATTGTAATATCAAGCTCAGAAGTACTAAGCCAATCCGCTACATCGATCATTGCGATCTTCACTAGATCCGCCTGCGTGCCCTGAATCGGCATATTCACAGCCATTCGTTCCGCAGCTGCCACCAACATATGAATATTACCGTTAATCTCTGGCAAGTATCGCTTTCTACCAAACAGCGTTTCTGCATACTCACGTTCGTGCGCAAGTTTTTTTGCCCGGTCAATATAATTGATCAAACCTGGGTGAACAGCGAAGTATTTATCGATAAACAATCGAGCCTCATCCTTTGAAAGTCCGGTACTTGCTGCCAGTTTCTTAACACCCATACCATAGAGAATCCCAAAGTTAATTCCCTTAGCCGCACTTCGTTCCTGTTTAGTAACTTCTTGTTCATCTTTGTCGAGAATATCCGCGGCAGTACGCGCGTGAACATCAGCTCCGTCCTGAAAGGCTTTAATAAACCCAGCATCTTTGGAAAAAACCGCGGCTAGTCGAAGTTCAAACTGTGAATAATCTATTGCCACTAATTTCTTGCCCTTTGGCGCCACGAAAGCTTTTCGAATCTCGTTTCCCAGTTTTGATCTAGTTGGAATATTTTGCAAATTTGGATCTGAACTTGATAACCGGCCCGTTGCCGCAATTGTTTGGTTAAACGTTGAGTGAATACGACCGTCTTTTTTGATAAGTAATGGCAGCGCGTCAACATAAGTGGACTTCAATTTTGCAAATTCTCGGTATTCACTAATAAGAGGAATGATTTTATGTTCTTCCCACATCTTTTCGAGTTCACTAGCGGCGGTTGAGTAACCAGTTTTTGTTTTCTTAATTTTTGCAGTCGGTAACGCCAGGTCTCCGAACAATATTTCAGCAAGTTGGGCAGGGGAGTTTATATTGAATTCACGACCTGCGAGTTGATATATTTTCCGAGTCAGCTCCTCGAGTTCGACGCCAAACTGAGCCGACAATTCTTTTAATTTTTTTGGATCAACCTCAATACCTGCGTCTTCCATTTTGTGCAAAATAGGAATTAAGGGCATCTCAATATCTTCCGACAATCGCCAAATTCCTTCGGTCTTCAAACCAGCCGACAGCTGTTTATACAGTTTGTAAATCAACTTCGCCCGATCAAGTAATGAAGTTGCGTCCGTTAGTGTTTGGTTAAGTTGTTCGGCTACTATTGTCTCAAGATCAAAATTTCGCGAACCAGGTGCAAGCAAATAGGCTCCAACCATCACATCAAACAGAGTGTTGTCAATATGGTCCAGTAAATGCATCGAGTTTTTAATATCGTGGCCAATAACAATCTCAGATGCATTTAAAAAGTCCACTACCATTGTTATATCCGACTCCTTTGGTGACTCGACTCTATAAGTCTTCTCGCCATTATAAAGCAGAATTTCTTTAATACTCGAACCAAATAAATCCGGTTGACCAGCCTTCAACACAAACACCATTTCGTTATTTTTTAGTTCGGTTAAAGCACTAACAAATTTTACCCCCGTTTTTTTCTGAGTAGTTTTTTTAGCAGTTTTATTTGTTGGCGCAGGTAAATTTTTTGTTTCCGATTCATACTTTGCGAGCAAGCGCCTAAAACCGAATTCTCGAAATAATTTAGCAAGATCTTCAGCTGGTACAGAGTTCACTTTTGCGTCTTCGATGTTAAAATTTTGTAGGTCTACATCCTGGATTATAGTCCCCAGCTTTTGCATTAACTTAATATTTTCTTCTTGGCCTCTGAATTTTTTTGCAAACTTTTCAGGAATTTCATTCTGTTCTACTGCTTTCAGTATATTTGCAATTGTTCCAAATTCAATTAACAGATCTGTAGCTGTTTTTTTACCAACGCCGGCAATGCCTGGAATATTATCGCTAGAGTCGCCCATTAGTGCTTTTAGATCTATAAGCTGGTCAGGTAACAAACCGTAACGCTCTTTCACCGCCGTGACATCGTAAGTCTTTGTTTCTGACATACCCTTCACAAAGGCCACCACCTCCACATCCTGATCAACTAACTGAAGTGAGTCCATATCACCCGTTAAAATCAGAACCTTAACATCAATCTGTGGGCCATATTTTTTTGCCAGTGTTCCACAAATATCGTCAGCCTCCATACCTTCTGTAGTGAGTGAAGGTATATCGTAAACCTTCAAAACATCTTTAATATAATCTATCTGCGCATAAAGTTCCGGTTCTTTTTTCGTTCTAGTGCCTTTATAGGCTTCAAATTCCTCGTGACGGAATGTTTTGCCCGGTAAATCCCAAGCAACAGCCATATAGTCCGGGTGAAAACGTTCGCGCATAGTTTCAACTGCATTTACAAAACCATACACCGCATTCACGATACGACCATCTGGTGCTGTTAGCGGGGGAATGCCGTGCCATGCCCGGTGGAGAAGTGCGTTGCCGTCCAAAACTACAAATATTTTTTTCTTTGTCATACGTCTGCATTGTACGGTGAATAAACCGCAAAATCAAATAAGTAATGGCTAAATTAACGCTTATAAAAATCTCCAAATCTACTAGTATTCAATCAATTGCGTAAGTGTCGTATAATATAGCTATGAACAAAACACAAATTCAAAAAATGATTAAACTATTTTTGGAGTATTTAGAAATTGAGCGGGGGCGGTCGGAAAAAACCACGCGAAATTATGATTTTTATTTAACACGGTTTGCCGAGTGGGCCGACTATCCGGATACTGACAAGATCACGCAAGAAATGGTGCGCAAATACCGCTTATATTTAAATCGAGATCTTGAGGGTCGCGAGGGGGAAAATCTTAAAAAAACTACACAAAACTATCACCTAATCGCTCTGCGATCATTTCTTAAATATCTAGCCAGACTGGATATTAAAAGTTTGGATGCAAATAAGATCGAGCTCGCAAAACAAAGTACTCGGCAAATAGAATTTTTAGAAGCTGATGAATTTCAAAGATTAAGGCAAGCACCGCTGGAACTTGGTGGACTGATTGGACTGCGCGATAAAGCAATTCTCGAAATGCTTTTTTCGACCGGGTTACGGGTTTCAGAGCTTTCTAATCTCCAAATCGACCAAGTCAATTTAAAGCGCGACGAATTTACTATAAAAGGGAAGGGAAGTAAGCACCGTGTTGTCTTTATCTCACCTGACGCTAAAGAAGCCCTGAAAACCTACCTCGGCGTCAGAAAGGATACTTCAAGCTATATGTTTGTCGGGCACGACAGGGCTAAAATAGCGCGCGGAGAGGTAACACCGCTCTCACCGAGGTCAATTCAACGGGCAGTTGAAAAATATGCGCTGTCGGCCGGAATCACCAAAAAAATCACTCCACACGTTTTGCGCCACACCTTCGCCACTGATTTACTACGAAACGGCGCTGATATCCGATCCGTGCAGGCAATGCTTGGTCACGAATCAATTACAACCACTCAGGTTTACACTCACGTTACCGATAAACAACTGAAAAGTATTCACAAAAAATTTCACGACAAGGGTGAGTAAAGTTAAGTGGTTGACAAGATTTATTCAATGTATTGTTCTATTCTTGTCAACCACTTATGTTATAAAAAGAAATAATAATAAAACTAACCAAAAAAAAATCTGTCACCACGAAAGATTTGGTAGGTAAGTTTAGTGTAAGTAGAACCTGTGCTCAACGCTTACTTTATGAGCTTCAATAAGATGGAACAATAGTCTTGCTTGGTAAAACCAACACAGCTCATTACGTATTTAGTACAAATAAGCAAGCGAGAAAAGCTATATGATCCATCACTTTAAAATTGAAAAATTTGAATCTTTATGAAGACTTAATCTTAAAACAGATCGAACATGAAACTGGTATTTTTATAGATATTCAGGATAACGTTTATCAAATTCTTCGATACAGTTTTACAGAAATGCTAAATAACGCAATAGATCATTCAAAATCAAAAAATATAACTATTAAATGTCGATTAGCTCACTTTTGTTATTCGCGACTCGGGTATCGGAATTTTTAATAGTGTGCAGAAAAAATTCCACTTACCAGGAACAATGTCTGCCATTCAGGAGATCTTAAAAGGAAAAACCACAACTGACCCTGAACGACATTCAGGTCAAGGAATTTTTTTTACTTCAAAAATGGCGGATCAATTCATTATTGATAGTTATGAAAAAAACTAACTATCAACAATCTTTTACCTGATATTTTCATTATGACTAGAAAAATGATAAAAGGAACTTGTATTACATTCACCATTCAACTAGCTTCAGAAAGAACAGTTAAAAATGTCTTTGATTCTTTTACCGGGGATGAAAACAATGATTATGAATTTAACAAAACTAGAATTACTGTAAATTATATCAATTCGGCAAAAATCTACTTTCCCGTTCTAAAGCAAAGAGAGTAACAATTAATCTAGAAAATTTTAAAGAAATAGAATTGGATTTTTCTGGCGTATATACAATTGGGCAAGCTTTTGCGGATGAAATCTTAAGAGTCTGGCAGAATCAACATCCAAATATAAAATTTATTACAACCAATACTAACGAAGACATTAATTTTATGCTGAGTCGAGTTTAAACAACAAAAAAACCAGCCGTAAGGCTGATTTTTTTATGGGGCGGCTAACGGGAATCGAACCCGTAATAGAGGTACCACAAACCCCTGTGATAACCGTTTCACCATAGCCGCCATGGTGCACCCGGCAGGACTTGAACCTACAACCTTGAGGTTAGAACCCTCCTGCTCTATCCAGTTGAGCTACGAGTGCAAATGACACAGGTTTTTTCAAATCCTCCCTGTGAGACAAAACTATACACTAATTAGCATAATTAATCAAGTAGTAACAAGTATCGCCCGCATTCTATACTCAATGCACCACCTCAAGGGAAAAAGCTCAAAAAGGCACGGATTTGGAAAATGTGTCAAATTTGGGCAAAAAGGAGCCCTATGCGTGGAAAGGAATTAACGTGTTTGGATAGGGAAAAAATCGAGTATCGTCTTGCCTGCAAACAAAGCCATCGTAGTATCGCTAAAGCGTTAA
>Ga0210044_10000800_pt1 | contig 47774 bp, 45 predicted proteins | sample CryGey13umfilter_2_FD_183959 | JGI IMG/M metagenome (GOLD analysis project Ga0210044, IMG submission 183959) | Groundwater microbial communities from aquifer in Utah, USA - Crystal Geyser 4/9/14 3 um filter (SPAdes) (version 2) | ecosystem: Environmental > Aquatic > Deep subsurface >...
CGGCTGGGTCTTGGAACGCCCGCAACTGCACCACCAGTATTCACCCGGTTCCAGGTTGGCTTCGATCGGTAATTTCCCCGCCACGATGGGTCCACTCATGTTGTCACCTCGCTCAAACACCGCAAAATGCGGAAGCTCGGAGGTTACAGAAGCTTGCCGCCAGCTTCAGCCATTTAGCCCGGATATTGCATGAATACTCGCGCGCCCTCGCTGGTCCCTTGTCCGCACTGGAAAGTCTTGCTCAGTCGGGCGTATGAATAACTACGCCGCTCCTTCGCAAAATTCCCATTGCAAACAATGGTCTGCGCGATTATCGGCGCAGCCCGGTATCCTTCAGGGCATCACGCGAATTCATGCAATATCCGGGTTAGAGAGTATGGGAAAAGCCAGTCATGAAGTTCACGGTGTCTTGAAGTCATTGGCACGTTCCCCGCGCGCGCTTTGGCAACTTAACGTGAAACAAGCTCACGCCCCCACTGTAGCGCCGGCTTCCACCTAATCAGATAGACGCCGGCTTACCGAAGGGTAGGGGCTTTATCAGGAAGCCAATGGGATGGACTCCTCCCTTCTGTAACGGCATCGAAGTGCCAGACTGGAGAAGTTACCAACCAGTCACGAGAAGAAAGGAGCCCAAAATGAACGTTACCCACATTGGCCTGGATCTGGCAAAGAACGTCTTCCAGGTTCACGGAGTTGACCGCGCTGGGCGCGGGAATTCGGCCGCATGGGCCACGAGGTCAAGCTGATCGCGCCGCAGTTCGTCAAACCCCACCTCAAGAGCCAGAAGAACGACACCAACGACGCGGAGGCCATCTGCGAAGCGGTGGGGCGGCCTAGCCCACATTTAACACCCACCCCAACACCCCCTTATAAATCAGCCCATTACGACTGATTGCGCATCCCTCAGGCACTACAACCGCGTCATCCACCGTTCAAGCGACGGATCGCACGTCACCTCCCGGCAGCGGATCGATCCCCGGTGCCGTGTAGATCGACTGCAAGGCCGCCTCCGGACGGGTGGCACGGCGTACAGGCAGGGTGTGCGGCCATTCTTGCGGGTAAAGCTCGCCGTCACCCGGCGTTGTACCGACAGCGTCTCGCGCAGACTCGTCCAACGCGCGTGCTTCCCCTTCGCCTGAAGTTGCCGCCGAATCACCTGTACCGCCTGATACGCCAGCACCGTGATGAACAAGTGCGCATCGCTGCGCCCCTCCTTATGGTGGTAGACCGGCCGCAAGCCCAGTTCCGACTTCAAACTGCGGAACACCCCCTCCAAGTCGGTCAACATCGCGTAGGTCCGCCACAGCTTCTCTTCGCCCCAAACCACCTCGCTGCCGCGCAGGCAATACAGCGGAGTCGTTGCCGCTTTAGCGGCTTACGAATCCGGCGTGCCCCTTGCGGGTACAGCGGAGTCGTTGCCGCTTTAGCGGCTTACGAATCCGGCGTGCCCCTTGCGGGTACAGCGGAGTCGTTGCCGCTTTAGCGGCTTACGAATCCGGCGTGCCCCTTGCGGGTACAGCGGAGTCGTTGCCGCTTTAGCGGCTTACGAATCCGGCGTGCCCCTTGCGGGTACACCTCGGGATCGGTCAGCATCGTCCCCGCCATCGGCGTCTTCACCCACTTGAGTGCCTTTACCTTGTGGCCTTCCTCGCCGGTGTCCAGGGTGTTTCGTAATGCCGGCCCACGCCGTGGTCAGCGTCGTCTCGCCTTCCGGCGCCATCCGCTGGGCCTCTCGGCGCATCACCAGGTAGCGATAGCCCGGTTCCTTCAGCCAGGTGAGGTTCGCCTCCGTCGCGATGCCGCGATCCATCACCACCAGGGCGCCGCTCGGGGCGGAAAGATCGGTCAGCAGGGCCTCCAGGGTGCGCCCCTCCACCGCGTTGCCGTCGAACACCCAGGAACGCTGTACGAAGGCGCTGCCGAGGTTGAGGAGGGCGGGTAGTCTTACCCGAGTGCCTTCACGCCGGGACTCGACCAGGCGGAAGGTGTGGTAGGCGGCGCCGTCGGCATTGCGGCGGGTGGGGGTGCGGCGGATGAACATGCCGAAAGGGATAGCGTCTGGCAAGGGGTTTGGGGGCGGCAAAAACCTGGAATCAATGGGTTACGAGCGGAAATCAATGGGAATTGAGGGGGAGGTTGTTAAATGTGGGTTAGCGGTGCGGTTCGTTCCTCACAGCACACTACGACACTGGCTTCCAGCACATGGAGAAATGGTAAAAATTCAATGAGTTATCGCCAGAACAAATTTGCCCTGGTTCGCCAACATTTCATTGCGGGATGGCGAAAGTGAAGCAGAAAATCCCCGGATGCTTTCGTACCGTCGAAAGAGCGGAAAATTTCGCTATCATCCGTTCTTGCCTCGCTGCCCCGCACAAGCAGGGACACAGCCTTCTCGCTGCGCTTCGGCTTGCTTTCCCAAGGAAAACGCCTCAGCCAGCGACGGGCTGAACAATCACGATTTTTTTCACTTGGCTTTCCAAAGAGTTACTTTCAGCGACGATCATGGCGTGCGATGGCGAGGTTTCCCAGGGCAAACATTGGCGGCGGACGCAGGCTTGTGTGGATTACATCGTGTACGTCCACGCCCTGCCCGCCATCGACCCGGCCCGCTGGGGCGAGAGGGTGCGGCGGATGCGTGCCCTGGGCATTTGCCAGGACACCTCCTTCGGCGTGACCACGGTGCGCGGCGCCTGGGGATTTTTCCAGATCCCCAGGCCTGGCTTCCCGGAGTTGAAGGCCACCTTCTTTCGCGGCGGCCAGGCGACCGAGCAGAGGCGTTTGTTGGTAGAACTAGCTGATATTCTGGAGACGGCGTGATGAACCCGGTAAAAACCTTCCGCATTAACCTGCCCACCTTGTTCGAGCGGGTCAACGAGCGCCGCCGGGAGCAGGGATTGGCCCCGGTGGAGCCGGCCGTCATGGCCGTCCGCGCCAGCATCAAGTTCTCCATTCGCCAGCAGAAGCACATGAATCTGAAGGGTGAGGAGGTGGAGATAGCGAAGGAGGATGCCGACGCGCTGTGCGAGACCTTGGGTGAATTATTCAACGTCGACCTGAGCCTGGCCGAAAATAATGGCACGCAGGCCGCTGCGGCCCGCGCGCCAGCGGACGCGGCCGCTGGCGAAGCCACCTGGGTGCTGCCGCTGTTCCAGTTCTATGCCGCGATCAACCGGGAGCGCCGGGCCAAGGGCCTGCACCCGGTCGAGCCGGCGGTCATCTCGGTGCGCACCGGCATCAAGTTCTCGATCATGCGGCGGCGCACGCTGAACTTCCGCGAAGACAAACTGCTGCTCAGCGAGGCCGATCTCCAGGTGCTCGATTCCATCCTTCCCCAACAGTTCGACGTGGCCATCCCGGGCGGTCTGGTGGCTCTGTGCCTACTGCCGGCGGCCGGCGCGCGGCCCAGCGCGGCCAGCCCGGTGCCGGCGGGTTCCCGGCGGCAAGGCTTTCTGGCGCGTTTTCTGGCCCTCCTGGGCGGTAAGCGGAACGCCGCCACACATCACACGCACCATTACACGCTGGATACCAGCAATCTGCTCTTGTCCATCCTTACCCGTCGCGCCTATTTGGGCCACAAGCCCCTCACCCCGGACAAGGTGAAGGACCGCTGCGGCAAGGCGCTGTCGGCCGTGCTGGAACTGGCGGTGGATATGGACGACGAGAAAATCGCCCTGACCCCGGAACAAATCGATGCCTTTGCCGACATCATCCGCAAGGAGTTCGAGATCATGTTCGAGGATCTCGACGATCTGCTGGGCAAGAAACCGCCGAAATAACCCAAGGACCGCAAGGAGCCGACATGAAAGAAGCACCGGAATACCAGCACGGCCAGACCTTCCTCGGGGGGTTGAGCCATGTCTATCACTGCAACCACTACAACGCCCACCTGCAAATGTCGGTGCTGCTGGCGGAGGGCGTCGAAGACGGCTTCGATCCTCGTGATTTGCTGCGCGACAGCGCCACCCGTCTGGTGCAATTGCTCAAGCAACGCGGTTACAGCCAGGACGATCTACGGGCAGAATTCACCTGGTGCGGCTTTGGTTATTTCAAAGATGTGACCGCCGATCAGGTGGAGACACCCGGCTCGCACTACGGCCAGTCCACCTATCTGCTGGGCGCGCCGGAGAAGTCCTGTTACTTCAACGCCGGTTACCTGCGGGGCATGACCGACCGGCTCGTGACCGAGACCGCTTGCCGACACATGAAGGCCCGCACCGACGTGTTCGAGTTCGGCGCGCCCTTGCCACCGCTGGCCAATCCACTGGTCAATCCGCCACCGTTCACGCCGGTGCCGGCACGCTTCGGTTTTCATGGCTGTGAAATCTTGTCGACCCCGGTCGACGAGGACCAGATCGTCGCCACCGTCGCCACCCTGCCACTCTATGGCAAGCCGCCGAGCGAACAGGGCGACGGCCTCATTCCCGCCTTCGGCGTGGTGCTCGCCAACCACTATGCCGACTACTACAACCTCATCAGCTACGAGGCCTATCGCCGCATGGTCAGCGCCGGCGTGCCGGCCGACATGGCCCGCGAAGTCTTTGCCCAGTGCGGCCACGTCTGCGCCTTCAACACCTTCGGCGGCATCATGGAGAGTCCCGAATTCCATGCCCTGGTGGTACCCATGTGCAATCGTGTCGAGGACTGGGTGCATGGCATGGTGGCGGTCATCAACGCCCTCGGCTGGGGCGCCTGGCGGGTGGAGAAGATCACCCCCGGCAAGGAGTTGGTGATCCGCATCTACAACTCCTATGAAGGCATCGGCTATCGCCGCCTCTACCCCCAGGCTACCGAAAAGCAACTCTCCTTCCTCGCCATGGGTGCGGTGCGCGGCCTCGCCCACCTGTTCTGGAAGATCGATATCCGCGAGCGGCCGGGCCTCAACCAGGACTTCTACTTCGACGTCTTCAATTCGCAGCAAGGCTACTGGAACGTCGAACAGACCCAATCCATCGCCGCCGGCGACGAGTTCGACCGCATCGTCGCCTGGAAATAAGCGAAGTCCTGTAGCGCCGGGCTTCCAGCCGGCTTTCTTGAGGCGCGGGCAAGGAAGCCGGCGCTACAAACGCGAAAAATCGCTCGGAATAACGAGCCACACCCTTCGACAAATTTGAGCGCAGCGACAAGTCCATGCGGCCGGGGAAATCCAGCGGGCTGCTAAACTTGCCGCCTTTTTTCGCCGCGTTCACCCCTTTGAGCATCAACGACACTCCGGACTTGAGCCGTATCCGCCGCGTGCTGGTCACCAAGCTGCGCCACCACGGCGACGTGCTGCTGGCCAGCCCGGTGCTCGGCGCGCTGAAACGGCATCTGCCGGAGGCCGAGATTGACGCGCTGGTATATCGCGACACGCGCGACATGCTGGCGAGGCACCCGGCGTTGAGCCAACTGCATCTGGTTGCCAAAGGAGGCAACCTGCGCGAGGAGTGGCGCCTGCTCCAGTCCTTGCGATCACGCCGCTACGATCTCCTGGTTCACCTCACCAGCAGTTCGCGTGGCGCCTGGCTGGCTCGCCTCCTGAAGCCGGCGGTCTCGGTGGCGCCCAGCCACCCCGGCAAGCTGTACCGCAACAGCTTCACCCATCTCTACCGCCACGCCAACGCGCGCCCCATCGTCGAATGCAACCTCGACGCGCTGCGCCGGATCGGGCTCTGGCCGGAGGAGCAGGACAAGAAGCTGGTTCTGGTGGCGGGTGAAGAGGCGGATAGGAGCGTCGCGAAGCACCTGCGTGATCTCGGCCTGGAAGCCGGCAAGTTCATCCTGATCCACCCCACCTCACGTTGGGTGTTCAAGTGCTGGCCCGGAGAAAAGGTGGCGGAATTGGCGCGGCGCCTGAACGAAATGGGTTATCCGCTGCTCTTCAGCAGCGGGCCGGACGCTCAGGAAACCGGCATGGTCACCGGCATCCTGGCGCGCCTGTCCTTTAACCCACCCAGCCTGGCGGGCCGACTGACTCTGAAGGAACTGGCGGCGGTGCTGGCGCGCGCGCGCCTGTTCATCGGCATGGACTCGGCGCCCATGCACATGGCCGCAGCGGTGGGCACCCCGGTGGTCGCGCTATTCGGCCCGAGCGGCGCGGATATCTGGGGGCCGTGGCAAGTACCGTCTCGCGTCATCACTTCGGAGCACACCTGTCGCCCCTGTGGTTTCGATGGCTGCGGCGGCAGCAAACGTAGCGACTGCCTGGAGATCATACCGGTCGAACGAGTACTGGACGCCACGCTGGAACTGCTGGAGAAAACCCGTTGAAGCTGGCCATCATCCGCCAGCGCTACACCCCGTTCGGCGGCGCCGAGCGTTTTCTCGAACGGGCGCTGGCCGCGCTCAGCCTGGACGATCTGGAAGTCACCGTGATCGCCCGCGACTGGCCCGAGGGCGCGCAATCCGCCTATCGCCGCGTGCTCCTCACCCCTTTCGCCATCGGTCGCGCCTGGCGCGACGCCGCCTTCGCCCGGGCCGCCTGCCGGGAAGTCGCGCGTGGCGGTTATGACCTGGTCCAGTCGCACGAGCGGCTGGCCTGTTGCGATATCTTCCGCGCCGGCGACGGCGTCCACCGCGAGTGGCTGTTCCAGCGCGCCCGCCGCCGCGGCCCCCTGGCGCGCGGCCTGGATCGCCTGAGCCCATTTCACCGCCGGCTTCTGGCCGCCGAGCGTTCCCTGTTCGCCAGCCCCCGGCTGCGTGCCGTGATCTGCAATTCCCGCATGGTGCGGGACGAGATCGTGCGTCATTACCAGGTCGAACCGGGCCGCCTGCATGTCATTCCCAACGGCGTGGACAGTCAGATGTTCCACCCCCGCCTGCGCGAGCGGCATCGGGCCGAGATGCGGCGGAAACTCGCCATTCCGGATGCACATCCCCTGTTCCTGTTCGTCGGTTCCGGGTTCGAGCGCAAGGGCGTCGATCTGCTGCTGGAACTGTGGCCACGCCTGGCGGGCGACGCCCATCTGGTCGTGGTCGGCCACGACCGGAAACTGGAACGCTACCGGCAACGTACCGCACCCATGGGAATGGCCAGCCGGATTCATTTCGCCGGCCCCCAACAAGATGTCGCCCCCTGGTATGGCACCGCCGATGCCTTCGTCCTGCCCACGCTGTATGACCCCCAACCCAACGCGGCACTCGAGGCCTTGGCCTGCGGCCTGCCGTTGTTGACCAGCAGCAAATGTGGCGCCGCCGAACTGATCGAGCCAGGACGCAACGGCGATGTACGTGATGCCCTGGACCTTGATGGCTGGCTGGAAATCCTCCACGCCTGGGCCGATCCCGCGCGCTGCGTGACCGCCGCCCCTCACGCACGCCAGGCTGTGGAAGCCCTGACCCTGGACAACCTGCAAGCGCGCTTCCATGCGCTCTATGCCCACCTGCTGAATCGCACATGAACAGCCGCACGCTCTATTTCAGGCTACTGGCCTACGTCAAACCGTACTGGAGGGTGTTCGCGGTTTCCATCCTGTCGCTGGTGCTGATGGCGGCCACCGAGCCCCTGTTCCCGGCGCTGATGAAGCCTTTGCTGGACGAAGGCTTCACCAAACAGAACCAGATATATATCAAGTGGACCCCCATTTTCCTGGTTGCCATGTTTCTGGTGCGTGGCATCTTGTCTTTCATGGGCTCATACGCCTCCAGTTGGGTCGCCAACAAGGTCGTTACCGATCTGCGCATCCGCATGTTCGAACGACTAATTCAACTGCCGTCCACCTTCTTCGACAATCGCTCCAGTGGCGCCCTGGTCTCGAAGATCGCCTATGACGTCAATAACGTGACCGGCGCCGCCACCCAGGCACTGACCACCATCGTGCGCGACACCCTCACCGTGGCCGGCTTGCTGGGATGGCTACTCTGGCTGGACTGGAAACTGACCCTGGTTTCCTTGGGTATTGCCCCTTTCATCATGCTCGTGGTGCGCTATTTCAGCCGGCGGCTGCGCCGGGTCAGTCGCGAGTCGCAGCGTTCCATGGGCATCATCACCCATGTCATCGAGGAAGGCTGTACCGGCCACAAGGTGGTCAAGATATTCCAGGGCGAGGAATACGAAACCGCCCGCTTCCGCAAGGCCAACGAGGTGCAACGCGGCTACGCCATGCGCGCCACGGTCGCGGCGGCGGGGGTAACGCCGCTGGTGCAGATGTTCGCCGCCATCTCCGTCGCCATCGTGGTCAGCATGGCGCTCACCGGCACCAATGAAGGAACCACCACGGCGGGCGGCTTCATGTCTTTCCTGACCGCCATGTTGATGTTGCTGGCGCCGATCAAACGGCTCACCGACGTGAACTCCACCCTGCAACGCGGATTGGCGGCGGCCGAGAGTGTGTTCGAAATGCTCGATGAAAGCCCGGAAACAGATACGGGTACGCTGGAACCCGAGACCGTGGCCGGCGGCATCGTCTTCGACCATGTCCACTTCGTTTATCCGGGCACGGAAAAAGACGCCCTGACCGACCTGAACCTGTCCATCGAAGCGGGTAGCACCGTCGCCCTGGTGGGCCGCTCCGGCAGCGGCAAGAGCACGGTGGTCAGCCTGCTGTCCCGCTTTTACGACAGCACCTCGGGAGAAATCCGGATCGATGGGATGCCCATCCGTGACATCCGGCTCAAGTCCCTGCGCCGCCAAATCGCCCTGGTAAGCCAGGACGTTCGCCTGTTCAACGGCAGCATTGCCGCCAATGTCGCTTACGGACACCCCGATGCCGGCCACACGGAGATCGAAGCCGCCCTGCGCGCCGCTCATGCCTGGGAATTCGTTATGCAACTGCCGGAAGGCATCGACACCCTGGTGGGTGAAAACGGCGTGAAACTCTCCGGCGGCCAACGCCAGCGCATCGCCATCGCTCGCGCCTTCTTCAAGAATGCGCCCATCCTGATCCTCGACGAAGCCACCTCCGCGCTTGATACCGAATCCGAGCGCCAGGTGCAACTGGCACTGGAAGGATTGATGCAGGGCCGCACCACGCTGGTCATTGCCCACCGCCTGTCCACCATCGAAAACGCCGACCGGATCGTGGTCATGGAACAGGGGCGGGTGGTGGAAAGCGGCAACCATGAAGAACTGCTGGCGCGGGACGGCGCCTATGCGCATTTCCACAAACTCCAGCATCGCCATGATGTGGCGATTGATTGACCCTGGATTTCACACCACAGCGGTGCAGATTACGAAAACACTGTCTCCTTATCGAATGACTAGACCCATAGTTATCTTGTAGATTGATCGATTACCGATCAAAATGATAGATATGTATCAACGCCACCTTCTTGCCACCCTCAATGAACGACTGGGGTATTTCCCTGGCGTGGTGATGCTCGGGCCAAGGCAGGCCGGAAAGACCACCCTGGCGCGACAGTTGGCTTCTTCGCGACCCGATGCCTTGTTTCTCGACCTGGAGCGGCCTGGTGATCGGGCAGCGTTGGCAGAACCGGAGCTATTTCTTCGTCAGAACAGACATCGGCTGGTCATTCTGGATGAAGTGCAGAATCTGCCCGATCTTTTCGCCGTGCTGCGGCCGGAGATTGACGATGATCGCCGCCCAGGACGTTTCCTGCTGCTGGGATCGGCCTCAGGCAAATTACTTCGGCAAAGCGCCGAGTCCCTCGCCGGTCGCGTCAGCTATCTGGAACTCACGCCCTTGCTGGCAAGCGAGGTGCGGGCCGACGCGACGAGCCTCTCCGTATTGCTGCTGCGTGGTGGCTTCCCACCCAGTTACGACGCACCAAACGAGGCACTGTCCTTGCTCTGGCGGGAAGAGTTCATCCGCACCATCCTAGAACGCGACCTGCCGCAACTTGGCGTCACTACCCCCGCCTCCACCCTGGACCGATTCTGGCGCATGCTTGCCCATCTGCATGGGCAGCAATTCAATGCCTCTCAACTGGGTCTGGCTCTGGGTGGCGCCAGCCATTCCACTGTTGGGCGCTATCTCGACCTGCTGCAAGACGCCCTGCTCGTGCGGCGACTGGAACCGCTAACCGCCAATCTGGGCAAGCGGCTGGTAAAGACGCCGAAAGCCTATGTCCGAGACAGCGGCCTGCTCCACGCCCTGCTGGGTATCGGCAGCATCAACGCGCTCCACGCCCACCCGGTCGTTGGCGCATCGTGGGAGGGCTTTGTCATCGAGCAGATTGCCGCACATGCCCCGGCAGGCGCCGATCTTTGTTACTTCCGCACCGCTGCCGGCGCCGAACTGGATCTGGTACTGACACTGGGCGGCAAGCGCCATGCCTTCGAGATGAAGTATTCGACTACACCCAAACCCGCCCGTGGATTCTGGACCGCACTCAATGATCTGGCCATCGATCGCGCCTGGGTGGTCGCACCGGTGGAACACCGCTATCCGCTCGCCAGGAATGTCGATGTGATCCCAGTGCAGGATGTGCCCCGCATCCTCGCTACTCTGAGCGGAGACTCCGCAACATGAAAATCCTCCATACCGAAGCTTCCTGCGGCTGGGGCGGTCAGGAAATACGGATTCTGGAAGAAGCGCGCGGCATGCTCGCGCGCGGCCATGAAGTCACCCTGGCCTGCTCGCCCGAGGCGCGGATATTTTCCGAATCGGTCCGCTATGGCGTCCCCGCCATCGCGCTGCCCATCGGCCGCAAGAACCTGCGCGGCCTGTTTGCACTGCGCCGCCATATCGCGCAGAGCCGGCCCGATGTCATCAACACCCACAGCTCCACCGACACCTGGCTGACCGCCCTGGCGCGACTGCTCGTTTCAGAGTCACCGCCGCTGGTGCGCACCCGCCATATCTCCGCGCCGGTGCCTGACAACGCCTCCTCGCGCTGGCTCTACGGCAAAGCGTCGGCACATGTAGCCACCACCGGCGAGCGGTTGCGGGAAACCTTGATCCGGGATCTGGGCCTGGCGCCGGATCGGGTCACTTCGGTACCGACTGGGATCGACACCGTGCGATTCCAGCCCGGAGACCGTCTCGCCGCGCGCCAGGCGCTGGGGCTGGCGACCGACAGCCGCTGGATCGGGATCGTCGCCACGTTGCGTAGCTGGAAGGGACATCTCTACCTGATTGATGCCCTGGCCAGACTGGGTCGTGATGACGTCAGGCTGCTGATCGTCGGTGACGGCCCCTATCGCGAAGTCATCTCCGCGCGTATTCGGGAAGTGGGCCTGTCCAACCGGGTGACCCTGGCCGGCGAGCAACGCAACCCGGAACTCTGGCTGCGTGCACTCGACCTGTTCTGCCTGCCCTCCTATGCCAACGAAGGCGTGCCGCAGGCCTTGATGCAAGCCATGCTGACCGGTCTGCCAGTGATTAGCACACCCGTCGGATCCATCATCGAGATCATCAAGGACGGACTCACCGGCCTGATCGTCCCGCCCCAGGATGCCCCAGCCCTGGCGGAGTGCATCGCGCGGCTGCTGGCGGATCGCGCCCTAGCGGAACGCCTCGGCGTGGCTGCGCGGACCGAGGCCGTGGCACGATTCGGCTTCGATCGCATGATCAGCCGGATGGAAACCCTCTTCCAGAACGCCATCGCCCAACAAACGTCAGCACGATGAACACGCCTCGCCATATCCTGGTCATCAATGTCACCCGCATCGGCGACACGCTGCTGACCACGCCGGTTCTGCGTGCCCTGGCGGCGGCCTGGCCGGACGCCGAGATAACTTTCGCAGGGCACAAAAAGCGCATCGAGGTTCTCCGCTACCTGCCCTTCATTTACCGGCTGACCAGCATCGACAAGCGAATCGCACCGTTCATGGGCCGGATCGGCGGACATCGTTATGACATCGCCCTGGTCTATGGCAATGACACCACGCTGGTCAAATACGCCCTGCGCGTATCCGACAAGGTGATCGCCTTCCGCCAGCCATCCGAGGCAATCAACCAGCGATTGTTCGCGATCGCGCGGGAAGATGGCTTTCAGCCCACGCACGCGGTGACCTTGAACCTATGTCTGGTCCGCCCGCTCGGCCTCAAGCCCGCCGGTATGCACGTCTCCTACCAGGTCACCCCGGAAGAGGATGCCTGGGCCAAACAGCTACTGGCGGAGAAGTCTATCCAGGGCCAGCCCCTGATCGGCCTGCAGGTCGCCAGTTTTCCCACCAAAAGCCACCGCGACTGGCCGATCGAAAACTTCATGGAATTGTGCCAGCGTATCCTGGCCGCCCACCCGAACACCCATTTCCTGATTTTCGGTGGCCCGTTGGAAGCCGATCGTACCAACCGGCTGCATGCCAGCCTCGACGACCACAGCACCCTGTTCGCGGGACGCCTGAGCCTGCGCCAGACCGGTGCCCTGATGAACCAGGTCGAGCTCTATATTGGCGTCGACACCGGGCCAACCCATATCATGAGCAGCCGGCGCAAACCGATGGTGACCCTGTATCACCCGACCGCACCGAGCAGCGCCCTGGGGCCGATGCAGCACCCCTGCTGCTTTGCTCTGGATCATCCCCTGGCGGCCGGCGGCAAACCCTGGCCCGACAACGGTTCGACGTTCGACACCCCCATGGCCGACATTTCCGTCGCTACGGTGCTGGAAAACGTCGAGGCCGCACTGGCCGGGCATTGCCCCGGCTCGTTGCCCAACCCGCCCTTCCCCACGCCAGCCGATGCGGAAACGATCCGCAAGCGCCTGGGCGCCGCCTGCTGAGGAGCCGTCGTGAACCGCCCACCCCGTTTCAGCGTCGCCATCCCCACCTACAACCGCCGCGCCAGCTTCCTGCCGCAGGCCATCGAGGGGGTGTTGCAACAATCATTCACGGATTTCGAACTAATCGTCTCCGACAACGGCTCCAGCGACGGCACCGCCGACTACGTCCGCTCCCTGGCCGATCCGCGCATCCGTCTCGTCCGCCGCGACCCGACCATCCCCGCAGGCGAGCACTTCGCCGCCGTGGCGCGGGAGGCGGTCGGCGAGTTCTACGTCATGCATCAGGACGACGACCTGCTGCACCGCGATTTCCTCGCCCGCGCCGACGCCGCTTTCACCGCGCACCCGGAGGCGGTCATCTATTCCTGTCCGATCTGGCGCCAGGCGCACGGCCACGGCTACCACTCACGCCTGCTGCGGCACCGGGAAGGTCATGACGACATGGCCGTCATCCGCGACGAACAAACGGTCTTCGCCGGCCCCTACGCCGCGATCCAGTTCTTCGATCCCATCCGCCAGTTCCTCCACCCGACCCTGGCGGTGCGCAACGCCACGCTGGCCGAGATCGGCGGCTACGACCCCGGTGCGACCTACCAGTCGGACCTGGTCACCCAGGCGCGTCTGCTGTTTCACGGCACCCTGGCCTACGACCCCCGCCCTGGCGGCGTCTCTCGCGTGCATCCGAGCAATTTCATGCGCACCAAGGGCAAGGCCTTCCGCAAGATGTTCTTCCACAACAGCCATGTCGAATTGATCAGCGCCTTCGAGCAGGCCGGAGTGCCCTGGCAGGCCCTGCTCGACGAATACCTCGGCAAGCTGTCAGAGAAGGAAATCCTCGCCTGCCTGTTCGAATGGACTTACTACCGCACGCCGCTGGAACTACAGAAACTCGGTTTCGCCGCGCTGCGGCGCACCCAGAAGTCGGGCAGGCACCATGTCCGCCAGTGCCTGACCAAGCTGGGACCGCGCAATCTCATGCGCTACGGATTCAGCCATTGGTCGGATGCCGGTGAAACCTCCTGGAGCCTCTCACGATGAAAGCCGTGATCCTCGCCGGCGGCCTCGGCACCCGCATTTCCGAGGAAACCCATTTGAAGCCGAAACCGATGGTCGAAATCGGCGGCAAACCCATCCTCTGGCACATCATGAAGCTCTATTCCGCGCATGGAATCGACGACTTCGTCATCTGCTGCGGCTACAAGGGCTACATCATCAAGGAATATTTCGCCAACTACTTCCTGCACATGTCCGACGTCACCTTCGACATGCGGAACAACCAGATGGAGGTCCATCAGCGCAAGGCCGAACCGTGGCGGGTGACCCTGGTGGACACCGGCGAGGACACCCTCACCGGCGGGCGCCTGAAGCGCGTCGCCGATTACGTCAGGAACGAGGAGGCGTTCTGCTTCACCTATGGCGACGGTGTGGCCGACATCGACATCGCCGCCGAAATCGCGTTCCACAAACAACATGGCAGGTGGGCGACCATCGCCGCCGTGCAGCCTCCAGGCCGTTACGGCGCGCTACAAATGGAGGACGCCAAGGTATCCGGCTTCAGCGAGAAACCGCGCGGCGACGGTGGCGTCATCAACGGCGGCTTCTTCGTCCTCTCGCCGCGCTGCCTCGACCTGATCGACGGCGACCAATGCAGTTGGGAAGGAGCGCCGCTGACAAAACTCGCCGAAAGCGATCAACTCATGGCCTTCCGGCACGACGGCTTCTGGCAGCCGATGGACACCCTGCGCGAGAAAAACATGCTGGAAGACCTCTGGGCCTCGGGACAGGCACCCTGGAAGGTGTGGTGATGAACCGTGATTTCTGGCGCGGCAAACGGGTATTTCTTACCGGCCACACCGGCTTCAAGGGCGGCTGGCTCAGCCTCTGGCTGGCCGACCTGGGTGCCGAGGTGCACGGCTACGCCCTGGCCCCACCCACGGAACCCAATTTCTTCACGGTCGCCGACCTGCCATCGCGGCTGGCTTCCAGCCAGATCGCCGACATCCGCGACGCCGAGGCGCTGGCCCGCGCCATGACGGCCGCGCGGCCGGACATCGTCCTGCACCTGGCGGCGCAGCCCCTGGTGCGCTACTCCTACGCAGCCCCGGTGGAGACCTACACCGTCAACGTCATGGGCACGGTCAACCTGCTGGAAGCCGTGCGCCGGACGCCCGGCGTCAAAGCCGTCATCAACGTCACCACCGACAAGTGCTACGAAAACCGGGAATGGGTCTGGCCCTACCGGGAGAACGAGGCGATGGGCGGCGCCGACCCCTATTCCAGCAGCAAGGCCTGCTCGGAACTGGTCACTGCGGCCTACCGTGCTTCCTTCCTCGATGCGGCGGGCATCCACCTGGCCAGCGCCCGCGCCGGCAACGTCATCGGCGGCGGCGACTGGGCGGCCGACCGGCTGATCCCGGACTTCCTGCGCGCCCTCGATGCCGAACACACCCTGAATATCCGCTCGCTGCGGGCGACGCGGCCCTGGCAGCATGTCCTGGAGCCCCTGGCCGGTTACCTGACGCTGGCCGAAAAACTGCACGACGACGGCGCGGCCTTTGCCGAAGCCTGGAATTTCGGGCCGGACGACGATGACGCCCGGCCGGTGGGCTGGATCGTCGAGCACCTCTGCCGCCAGGTACCCGGTGCCACCTGGCAATGCGACGCCGCGCCGCAGCCGCACGAGGCCAACACCCTCAAGCTGGACAGTTCCAAGGCCAAGGCGAAGCTGGCTTGGCAGCCATGCTGGAACCTGGAGACCGCCCTCGGCCGTACCCTGGAATGGCATCGCGCCTGGCGCCAGGGCGAGGACATGGCCACCACCAGCTTGCGTCAGATACTGGCCTACGAAGCAGCAACGCGACCCGGATGAACCTGAATTGTCCATTGGCCAAGGCTTCGGAGGCGGCCTCCCATGTAGCGCCGGCGCTACATGTTCGCCTGGGCTGATGGACAATCCGGCATGAACAGCCGCTTCGACCTGCTCGCCACCCCCATCGCCGACCTGCGGGTGCTGCAACGCAAGCTTCTGGGCGACAGCCGAGGCTACCTGGAGCGGATGTTCTGCGCCGAGGAACTCAAACCACTGCTGGCGGGACGGCGCATCGTCCAGATCAACCACACCCTCACTGCCGCCCGGGGCACGGTGCGCGGACTGCATTTCCAGTATCCTCCCCACGCCGAAACCAAGTTCGTGAGCTGCCTGCGCGGCGAGGTGTTCGACGTGGCGGTGGACCTGCGCCGCGACTCCCCCTCATTCCTGCTCTGGCATGGCGAAATACTCAGTGCCGAAAACCATCGAACCCTGTTCATCCCGGAAGGCTTCGCCCACGGCTTCCAGACCCTGACCGACGACTGCGAAATGCTCTACTTCCATACCGCCACCTACCGGGCGGATGCCGAGGGCGGTTTGCATGCCCTGGACCCTTTACTGGCCATAAAATGGCCGCTGGAGGTGGTCATGATGTCGGATCGTGATCGTTCTCAGCCGCTTGCAAGCGAGTTCATGGGTCTTCCGGAGGTGCCGAGTTATGCAAAACACAATTGAAATTGAGTGCCCGCAAGAACTTCTTCTGGGTTTGCATCTGGATGCAGATCAGTTCGCCGATCTGGTCAAGGAAGAAACCGCGATCGCCTTGTTCCGCGACGGTCGCCTGTCGTCTGGCATGGCGGCAAGTTGGCTAGGCGTACCCCGAACCCATTTCCTTTTGAACGCCATGCGAACGGGCAACGCCAACTTGTTGGACAACAACGAGGACGATTTCCAAAAAGAGATTTCCTTGCTGTGATTGTTTTTTCCAACACCACCCCATTCGTGGCCGACGAGGCCGGTTCGGCATTGCCCATCCTGTTTGATCTGGATCGCGGTGAAAAACAGACCATTCTCCTCGCAAGAAATATTGGGGCGGACCGAGTGCTCATTGACGAGCGGATCGGTCGCCGGGTCGCTGAATATCTTGGCCTAACGGGCATGGCGGCCCCGCCGCCCCGAACGATGAAACCGGACGCTCCTGTAGCGCAGGCGTCCTCGCCTGCTCTTGGCGCTGAATGCAGGCGGGGCGCCTGCGCTACAGAGGTGCGGTTGTTTCACGTTAAACGTGACTGGCACGCTGGGTGTACTCGTCAAGGCCAAGTCCACCGGACTTATCCCGTCATTTCACGAAGCCGCACACGCCATGCGCCAACAAGGCATCCATTACAACGCGAGTCTGATCACCCGGCTTGCACAACACCTGGGTGAAATAGCCAAATGAAATGCCGTCACTGCGCCTCCGAACTCCAACTCCCCTTGGTCGATCTGGGCAGCGCGCCCCCCTCCAACGCCTATCTCACCGAACAGACCCTGCACGCGCCGGAAAAATGGTTTCCCCTGCGGGTGCTGGTGTGCGAGCACTGCTGGCTGGCGCAGACCGAGGATTTCTCCCAGGCCCACGAACTGTTCGACGCCGACTACGCCTATTTCAGCGGCTTTTCCAGCAGTTGGCTGACCCACAGCGAGCGCTATGTGGCCGATATGGTCACGCGCTTCGGCCTCGACGCCGGCAGCCATGTGGTTGAAGTCGCCGCCAACGACGGCTACCTGCTGCAATACGTCCAGGCCCGCAGCATCCCCTGCACCGGCGTCGAGCCCACCGCCAGCACCGCCGCTGCCGCCCGCGCCAAGGGGCTGACCATCGTCCAGGATTTCTTCGGCGTGCGCCTGGCCAGGGAACTCGCCGCCCAGGGCAGCCAGGCCGACCTCACCGCCGCCAACAACGTGCTCGCGCATGTCCCGGACATCAACGATTTCGTCGCCGGCTTCGCCCATCTGCTCAAGCCGCAAGGCGTGGCCACCTTCGAGTTTCCCCATCTGCTGCGGCTGATCGGGGAAAACCAGTTCGACACCATCTACCACGAACACTATTCCTACCTTTCGCTCACGGCGGTAGAGCGCATCTTCGCGGCCAACGGTTTGCTGGTGTTCGACGTGGAGGAACTCCCCACCCACGGCGGCAGCCTGCGGGTCTACGCCCAGCGCGGCGATACCGGTCGGCGGCCACGCGAAGCGCGAGTGGAAGAGCTGCTGGACCGGGAAATTCGCACCGGCCTGCGCGACGCCGGCTACTACGCCGGATTCCAGGAGCATACCGACCGGGTCAAGGACGACTTCCTGCTGTTCCTCCTGGAAGCGAAACGCCAGGGCAAGCGCGTCGCCGCCTACGGCGCGGCGGCCAAGGGCAACACCCTGATGAACTACGCCGGCATCCGCCCCGACCTGATCCCCTTCGTGGTGGATCGCAACCCGGCCAAACAGGGAAAATACATGCCCGGCAGCCGCATCCCCATCGTCGAGGAAGCGCGCTTGCAGGCCGAGAAGCCGGACTATGTCGTCATCCTGCCCTGGAATCTCAAGGCCGAAGTGACGGAACAGCTCGCGTATATCCGTGAATGGGGCGGGCAGTTCGTCACCGCCGTGCCAATGCTTGCGGTAACCCTGGCTTCCCATGCAAGAGAATGAATGACCGTGAAAACCGTACACCTACCAAACTGGCAATGGCCGATGTGGCTTTCGATGTGTTGCTGGAGACAGGAATCAATATCTCCCCGTTGCCGGTATGGATGGACGAGTGGGAACATCCCGAAACCTACTCGAATCCACTTCTGTTGAAGAACATCGCCAATGAAGGTGTTCGCCTGTGAGCGGCGAGCCTACCCGTTGCCGTGCTTACATACATGAGGAGACCCAAATGATGCAGACAATCGAGATCGAAATCGACGCCAGTGGTCGCATACACCCGATCGAGCCTTTGGACTTCACGCCCAGCGGGCGGGCGCTATTGACCTTGCTCGATCAGCCGGTTGTTTCGCGGGATGCCCCCATGCCGGGCAGGGCTGGAGACATTTTGTCCCTGCTGGCAAGCCCGCGATTCGCCAGTCGCCCGGTTGCCGTCAAAGAAGAAGTGGAGCGACGAATCGCCGCGCTCCGTGACGAATGGGATGATCGCCCATGATGCGCAGGGTTTATCTCGACACCTGTTGCATCATTTATCTGCTCGAAGATGTAGCAGTGTTCAGCAAGGCCATGCGTGACCACCTTGCCGCCAACGCCGATGCCATCTTGTGCGTATCGCCATTAGTCCGGCTTGAGGTGCTTACAAAACCCCTGGCCGATGGGAATCAGACATTGGCAAGGGATTACGAGGATTTTCTCGCCGCACAGCAGTGGTTGCCCATAGCGGACGCGGAGTTTGACCGCGCGACCCGGTTGCGTGCCGTCCATAAATTAAAAACGCCCGATGCGCTCCACCTCGCCACCGCCATTCGCCATTCCTGCACCGAGTTCTGGACGAATGATGATCGTCTGAACAACGCGGCGGTGGGCATGGCCGTGAATATATTCACCGCTCCACGAGTAGCGGACAACGATTCGATTCGTACCCGATGAAACCTCGCATTCACTACACCAAGCCCTCGATCACCGACCTGGAGGTCGGCTACGCCACCGATGCCGCGCGCAACGGCTGGGGCGAGCAGTTCGCAACTATCGTTACCGACCTGCGCATCTCCCCATGAGAGTCGCCGTCACCGGCGCGACCGGCTTCATCGGTCGCCATGTCCTTGAAGAACTGGCCCGACGGGGTGTCGAAACCATCGCGGTAGTTCGCTCTTCCACCGCCTCTCCGCCCGCCCTGCCCGGCACCAGGATGGCCTGTATGGACATACATGCGGCACCCTCGGATGCCTACGACTTGATCGGCCGCCCCGATGCCCTGATACACCTGGCCTGGGGCGGCCTGCCCAACTACCGTTCCCTGCACCACTTCGAGCAGGAACTGCCGGCGCAATACCGCTTCCTGAGGGGGTTGGTTGAGGCCGGCCTGTCCACCCTGGTGGTCGCCGGCACTTGTTTCGAATATGGGATGCAATCAGGCCCACTGAACGAAAGTCTGGAGACCCGGCCGAATAACCCCTACGGCTTCGCCAAGGACATGTTGCGACGCCAGCTTGAATTCCTGAAAGCGGCCTATCCCTTCGCCCTGACCTGGACACGCCTGTTCTACCTGTACGGCGAGGGACAAGCGGAAAATTCCCTGTACCCGCAACTCAGGAAGGCTGTGCAGCGCGGCGACAAGACCTTCCCCATGTCGGGCGGTGAGCAACTGCGCGACTACCTGCCCGTGAGCGAAGTGGCACGCGCTCTAGTCGCTCTGACACTCAGGCAGGAAGACATCGGCACGATCAACCTCTGCTCGGGCCAGCCTGTTTCCGTGCGCAACCTGATCGAGGGGTGGATCAGAGAGAACGGCTGGAGTATTTCCCCCAACCTCGGCCACTACCCTTACCCGGACCATGAGCCCCTTGCCTTCTGGGGCAGTTCAAAAAAATTGAGTTCACTCATTGGAAATGCCTCATGAAAAACCCACACCGCGAATTTCTTGACGAATGCCATGCACGCATTGATTCCTATGCCAACTCAGCGCTGGAAATAGCCGCTGATGAATTCATGCTGGCGAGCACGCAGCCAAAATATTCCTACAACTTCTCCTGGCTCGGCCGCCCCATCATCCAGTACCCCCAGGACATGGCGGCCATGCAGGAACTGATCTGGTCGGTCAAGCCCGATCTCATCATCGAGACCGGCATCGCCCACGGCGGCTCCCTCATCCTGAATGCTTCCATGCTGGCGCTGCTCGACATGACGGAGGCGATCGAGAACGGCACAAACTTCAACCCTGCGGAGTCCAGGCGCCGGGTGCTGGGCATCGACATCGACATCCGCGCCCACAACCGCGCCGCCATCGAGGCCCATCCGCTGGCCTCGCGCATCAGCATGATCCAGGGTTCCAGCATCGCGCCCGAGATCATCGACCAGGTCAGGGCGTTCGCCCGGGACTACAAGCGCATTCTCATCAGCCTCGACTCCAACCATACCCACGAGCATGTCCTGGCCGAACTGGAAGCCTATGCGCCGCTCACCAGCGTCGGCAGCTATTGCGTCGTCTTCGACACCATCATCGAAGACATGCCCGCCGACATGTTTCCCGACCGCCCTTGGGGCCCCGGCGACAACCCGAAGACGGCGGTGTGGAAATACCTCGAATCGCACCCTGAATTCGAGATCGACCGCCGCATCGACCACAAGCTGATGATCAGCGTCGCCCCGCAAGGGTATCTCCGCCGAATCCGCTGACACCCCAGTGCGCTTCGCCCTGATCCTGACCAACTTGGCGGGCGGCGGTGCCGAGAAAGCCATGCTGAAGTTGGCTGCCCTGCTGACGGGACGCGGCCACCAGGTGGAAATGGTGCTACTCGAAGACCGCCGCGAACATGCCTTGCCGGATGGAGTGGAACTCCGAACTCTGGCCGAGCCAGGTAGCCTGTCACACGGCTGGATCGGCAAGCGCGTCGCGGCCTGGCGCCTGCGTCGTCTGCTCAATGCGGGACGGGACCATGAACTGATCGTCTCCACCCTCCCCTTTGCCGACGAAATCACCGACCTGGCCCGCCTGCCCCACCACTGGTGCCGCATCGCCAATACCCTATCGGCCGAAATCGCCCTGCTGGCGCGAGGTAACCCGGCTAAGGCGGAAAGGCGGCGGGCTCGTTACGCCACCTTGTACGGACGACACCCCCTGATCGCCGTCTCGTGGGGGGTAGCCGGGGATCTTCGGGAAAAACTGGGATTGGCGACGCGCATCGTGGCGATTCCGAACCCTTTCGATGTGACCGCGATACGCCAGCGCACGACCCTACCTACACCGGGCCTGCCTGCCAGGCCCTATGCCATCCATGTCGGCCGCTTCGCTCCGCAAAAACGGCACGACCTGCTGCTGGATGCCTGGGCACGATTGCCGCAGGCACCCAATCTGTTCCTGCTCACCGCGCCTGACCCGCATCTGGAGCAATTGATCGTGGATCGAGGCCTAAGCGAACGGGCCCATGTCGTCGGCTTCCAGGCCAATCCCTATCCCTGGATGGCCGGTGCGCAGCTGCTGGTGCTCTGTTCCGACCACGAGGGGCTGCCCAACGTGCTACTGGAAGCCATGGCCTGCGGCACGCCAGTGGTCAGTACCGATTGCCCCTCGGGTCCTGCGGAAATACTCCGCGATTTCCCGGAATGCCTGGTGCCCTGCAACGATACCGCAGCCCTTGCCGATGCCATCGCACGCAACCTGGCGGCACCGCCAGACCTCTCCCGAATGGACTTCTCAACCTATCTCCCGGAGCGGGTCGCCGCTGCCTGGGAAGCCCTGGCGGGAGCCTGAACCATGTGCGGCATCTTCGGCCTCGTCACCACCCCCTGGCGCGCCAGTGCCGAAGCCGCGCTGGCCGCTCTGGACTCGCGCGGGCCGGACGATCGTGAACTGCTTGATCTGGGCGAAGCTCAGTTCGGCCATACCCGGCTGTCGGTGATTGACCTGGCCGGTGGGCACCAACCCATGCGCAGTCCGGATGGGCGCTACACCCTGGTGTTCAACGGCGAGATCTACAATTTCGCCAGCCTGCGGCAACAACTGGAAGCGCTGGGCTACCGTTTCACCACCCGCTCCGACACCGAGGTTCTCCTGCATGGCCATGCTGCCTGGGGCACGCGGTTGCCGGAACGGCTCGACGGCATGTTCGCCTATGCCGTGTGGGATGGTCATGAGCGTCGCCTCAGCGCAGCGCGCGACCGCCTCGGCATCAAGCCGTTCTTCTATAGCGACATCCAGGGTTTCGCCTTCGCCTCCACGCTGGCCCCGTTCCGACGTCTGAGCGGGTTTCCCCACGAACTCGACTGGCAGGCACTGCGGGATTACCTTGCATATCAGGTCTGCCTGGCGCCTCGCAGTTTCTATGCCTCCGTGGCGCAATTGCCGCCCGCCTGTCGGCTCGAATGGTCGCCGGGGAGCCAGGCGTGGGTCAGTCCGTATTGGCGCATCCCTCACCCTGGCAAGACCGCACCGCCCCATGAGGAACTGGTGGCACAGGTCGATGCAGCCATCGCCGCCAGCGTCAGGGCACAACTGGTGGCCGACGTGCCGTTGGGTGCGTTCCTTTCCGGTGGCGTCGATTCCAGCCTGATGGTGCGCTACATGGCCGAGGCCGGTGGGCGACAGCTAAAAACCTTCAGCATGCGTTTCTCCGAGAAGGGCTTCGACGAGACCGCCCATGCACTCGCGGTAGCGGAGCGCTTCGGTTGCGAACACCACGTGCTCGACGCCCCGGACATCGACGCCACCCACTTCGCCGCCACCATCGCCGACCTGGATCAGCCGCTGGCCGACCCGGCTTATGTGATGACCCACGCCCTTTCGGCCCTGACTCGCAGCCATGTCACGGTGGCAGTGAGCGGTGACGGTGGCGACGAACTGTTTGCCGGCTATGCTCGCTATCGCATCGAACAGAACCAGTTTCCCCGCCATCCCGGACAGGCGCTGCTCCGCAATGCGGTGCTGCACGGTCTGCTGCCCAGTTCTCTGCTGCGAAGGACGCTCTGGGGCGAGGAAAGGATGCTCTACCGCCAGGTCGAGGTGGGCCCCTGGCCAGTCTCGCGCAAGAGCCTGACTGCCCTGCTCGCCCCAGAACTGCATACCGCCTGCCGGCCGGAGGACACACTGTCCCGCTGGAGCGAACTCGCCCTCTCCTTCACAGGCGAAATGGATACCGCCAGTCTGATGCGGGCCGACCTGTGGACTTATCTTTCCGAGAACTGTCTGGCCAAGACCGACCGAGCCAGCATGGCGCATGGACTAGAGGTGCGGGTACCCATGCTGGGCAACGCGGTATTGGATACGGTGCTGGGACTGCCGGCAAACGCACACTTCGATGCCGCTGGCGGCAAGGCGCTGTTACGTGAACTGGCGCGGCGACATTTGCCGGAAACCGTGTGGAACCGGCCAAAACACGGTTTTTCCGTTCCCCTGCGTGCCTTGTTCAGCGGCCCCTGGCGCGAACTAGGAGACGATCTGGTGGCGCGCACCCCCACCCTGGCCCCTTTCCTCAATGCCGGCGCCGTGGCAAACCACTGGCGAGCCGCCCGGACCGGCCACGGAGCGCCCCGACTGACCTATACCCTGCTGGTGTTGCTGCTGTGGCTGTCCACCACGGGGAAGCCCTGATCATCAAAGGGTCGAACATGAACGACGGCGAAGCACATCCGCACAGCAAGCCCGACGCCTTCATCGGGCTGCAGGTGGCGGCCGGAAGCTGGTGCCGGGCTCGTGCTATTCTCGCAGCCCCGTGGCCTCTGGCGCCCATTTTCCGAGCCTCATCGTGATCCGCAAAAAAGGACGAACCGCCCGCCGCCTGCGCAAACTCGTCAGGCCCATCTACAAGCCTGATTTTGCCGATAACTTCGGCATACTGCTGCCGCTGAAGCACCCCCTCATTACCCCCGGCATCGCCAAGGAAATCTATTTTGGCGACTACGAAAGGAAAGAGGCGACCATCGTTTCCCAGCGCCTCGAAGCGGACGACGTGGTCATGGAAATCGGCGCCGGCATCGGATTTCTTTCCGCCTATTGCGCCAAGAATATCGGCAGTGAGCGCGTGTTCGCCTATGACGCCAATCCCGCCCTGGCGGACATCGTCGCCACTACCTACGAGGCCAACGACATTCAGCCGACGTTTCGTACCGCGATGCTGGGTAAAGGCGTGGGCAAAGCGCGGTTCTTTGTCGAGGCAGAGTTCTGGGCATCCAGCGCCAACCAAGACATCAGCGGCAGGAGCAAGGAAATCGAGGTCGACCGGATCGACCTCAACGAAGAGATCGCGCGCATCCGCCCGACCTTCATGATCGTTGACATCGAGGGCGGCGAAGCGGATCTGTTCGCGCTCGCCGATCTCTCCGGGGTGAAAAAAATCTGTGTCGAGACCCATGCACACGTTCTAGGCAACGATGGCGTCACCAATATGCTCGCGGGCTTGTTCCAGCAGGGCTTCTGTCTCGATCTCGGGATGATCCAGAAATACGTTTTCTATCTCTACCGCCCGCAAGAAAACCGCGCCCGCTGACACTCTTCCCATGGATTTGCTTCAGATCAATCTGCAAGAGGGCTTTGGCGGCGGTGAGGTCTATACCTGTTTCCTCGGCAAGGCCCTGCGCGACCTCGGCCAACCTTTCGACCTGGTGGTCAGCCGCAACGCCCGCTGGTGGCGGGAACACGATACGGGGGCACGCCACATCCATCCCGTTTCCAGCCACCAAGATATTCCCGACTTGCCCTTCGCGCGCCCCGCCTGGCTGATTTATCACACACCCGATGGCGGCGAGCGCTTGCGCCAATTGCAGGAGCAGGGCTGTCGCTTGGCGAGTTTCGTGCACATGCCGCTCTACCAGCGCCGGTTCGAGCATTTCCGAGGCTACGACCTGCTTGTCGCGGTATCAGGCTATGTCCTCTCGGGCCTGCTCGAACGCGGACTGACTCAGGCTTACCCGGAGCCACTGTATGGCGTCGCCCACCTCGACCGGCCAGGTGCATCAAGCGACCGGATCGTCGCTCATTCCAGGTACAGCTGGGATACCCGAAAAGTGCGCGACCGCGTGTTGTCCTGGGTTCACCCCCTCTGGCAAGCCTGCCAGCCGAGCCGGCCCTATACCCCTCGTGCCGGCCTGACTCTGGGCATCGTTTCCCGCATCACCCCGATCAAGCAGTTTCCCGCACTGTTTCAGGCCATCGCGCCGACCCTCGCGGCACGCCCCAAGGTGAACCTGGAAATATTCGGCAGCGGCGGCTATGCCTCGGTGCGCGATACCCGTCAGGCTTTGGCGCCACTCGGCAACCGGGTACGCTGGTGGGGCGAACAGCACGATGTCCGCCACGTTTATCCTTTGCTCGACTATCTCCTGACCGGACTGCCGGAAAAAGAAGCGCTCGGTCTCAACATCCTGGAAGCCCAGATCTGCGGGACACCGGTGCTGGCGCCCAGGGCGCCACCGTTCAGCGAAACCATCGCCGAGGCGCGCACCGGTTATCTCTATCCCGACCCCCGCCAAGACGGCGCGCGTGGCCTGGCTGATTTGCTCGACGATCTGCTTGACGGCAAACGCGCGCGCCCCGACCCCCTGTTGGCGGTGGATCACCTGGCACGTTTTTCCGAGGCGGCCTTTCGCGACCGTGTGGCGCGTCTGCTGTCCGCCCTGCAAGCCACATGAACGATCAAGCCCCGCGCATCCTGCTGATTCGCCGCGACAACATCGGCGATCTCGCCTGCACGACGCCTTTGTTCAGCGCGTTGCGCCAGCGCTATCCGAACGCCTATCTGTGCGCTCTGGTGACCAGCTACAACCGCGCGGTGCTGGATCACCATCCCGCGCTGGACAAGGTGTTCGCCTACACCAAAGCCAAGCATCTCGATGCCGGCGAAAGCGTCATCGCTTGTCACCTCAATCGCCTGCGTTTGTTGCTCGCCTTGCGCCGCGAACACTTCGATTACTGCGTGCTAGCCGCTCCCGGATATCAGAAACGCGCGCTCACCCTGGCGCGTTGGGTCGCCGCCCGCCATGTCATCGGCTTCGTCGAGGAAGGCAAACCGCATGCCGCGCTGATCGATCGCCCCGTACCCTGGCATTTCGACCCCACTCAAAGCGAGACGGAAGATGTCTGCGGCCTCGCCCATGCCTTCGCCATCGAGGTGCCGCCGGGCAAACAGATGGTCCGCCCCGCGCCCCAGGCGGTAACCAATTTGCTCCCCGAGGTCGCGCCGATTCGTGCCTTGGGGGGTCGCGTTGTCGGTATTCACCTGTCGGCGCGCAAACCCAGCCAGCGCTGGCCCAGCCTGCGCTTCGTCGAACTGATGCGGCGGCTGCGCCATGAGCACGGTTGTACCTTCATGCTGCTTTGGTCCCCAGGCACTGCCGACAACCCCCGCCACCCCGGCGACGATGCCAAGGCGGCGGAGGTGTTGGCAGCCTGTGCCGATCTGCCTGTACTAGCCGTGCCAACACAGGCGCTGGAACAACTGATCGCCGCAATTTCGCTGTGCGACGACTTCATCTGCGCCGATGGCGGCGCCATGCACCTGGCCGCCGCCACCGGCAAACCCATCGTCTGTCTGTTCGGCCACAGCGATACGGCACGCTGGCGTCCCTGGGGCGTCCCCTATCGGCTATTGCAAGCACCCAGCCGCGATGTGAAAGACATCGGAACGGACGAGGTCGTGGCCGCTTACACCGTGTTGCGCAAAGAACAGGAGCACGCCTCGCCATGAGCCACCGCCCCACTCTCAGCCTGGTCATGCCGATCTACAACGTCGCGGCTTATCTGCCCGCGTGCCTGGACAGCGTGGTCGCGCAAACACGCCAACCGGACGAGATCATTGCGGTGGACGACGGCTCTACCGATGCGTGTCCGGCCATCCTGGCCGACTACGCCGAGCGTCTGCCCCAGATGCGCGTGGTGCGGCGGCAAAACGGCGGCCTCTCGGCTGCCCGCAACACCGGACTGGAGCACGCCAGCAGTGAATGGCTGGTGTTCCTCGACTCCGACGACCGGCTCGCGCCCAATCACTGTGAAATCGCCCTGGCCATGGCACAACACGACGATCTCGACATCGCCCTGTTCAACGGCTGGTTCGACTTCGAGGAGCGGAAACCGGAAGTGCTGATCTATCCGGACGAGCCGAACGGCGAGGTCACGACAGGCGCGGACTGGTTGCGCGATCGATTGCTCAATCGCCAGTTCTTCCATTTTGTCTGGCTGCATCTCTACCGCCGCGAATTCGTGGAAAAACTGGGTCTGCGTTTCGTGGCGCCCTGGGTCCATGAGGACGTGCCCTGGACCACCCGCGCCCTGATCGAGGCGCGCCGGGTGCGCTACAGCGCCACGCCCCTGGTTCACTACCGCAAACCCCTGCGCCCGCCCAAGCCGGGTCCGGTCCAGGATGCCCGCCTGCGGCTGCTGATCGAGAGTTCCGCCTTCAACGCCATGGCCCTGGACAAGCTGATCGTCGGCCTCACGGACCGGGAACTGGCCAGACAGATCGCCTGGCAACTGGTGGATGGCGGTCTTTCCATCTTCCATCACATGGCCAAGATCGACTCGCCGAACAAGCTGCGGGAGCTGCGCCGGGCGCTGCGCAGGCTGGGACTCTATGCCCTGCTCTGGCACCATGCCGCCACCTTGCCGCAACACCGTCGCATCGCCCGCAACTGGCTGAAATCCTTCACCTGAGCTGCCATGCCCCCAAACGATAACCGCAATCTGGTGCTGTTCGGATTGAATGCCGGGTCCGAGATGTTCCACGATGCCTTCCAGAACCTGGGCTACGAAGTCGCCGTCGTCGGCGACCATCCGACGCCCGCACAACTGGCCCGGGCCGCTCTCTGCTTCACCAGCGTCTACAACGGCGTGCGTGCCCCCTGGTCCGCCTTGAAGCTGAAACGCCAACTCAAGCGCGCCGGGGTGCCCCTGATCGGGATCGACCGCGATGGTCCCTGGCACATGGGCCGGCTGGTGCGCCAGTTACGCCTGTTCGCCTGGCTCAAGGTTCTGGACATCTACGCCCCCCACACCCTGCAACCCACCTACCGCTTCGCCCCGGTGGTGGTCTACAACGCCAACGCGGTTTGGCAGCGGAACTTCAACCTGCACGGCCGTACCCTGGAAGAGATGCGCGATCCGGCTTTCTTCCGATGGGACGTGAGCTTCGTCGGCAACATGCATGGCGAACGCTACAAGGAACACGCCGAACGCCAGCGCTTCTTCGCCGCCCTGCGCCCGCGCCTGGAAGCACTGGGCCTGCGCGTGCTGTTCACCAACTCCGGGGGCATGAGCGAGCAGGAACAGATCGATGTGATCCAGCGCTCCGTCATCAACCTCAACTACCGCTCCTCTTGCGACCACCCCTCCCGTTCTGGAGTGGAGATGTCCTGGGGCCTGCCGGAACGCTGCTACGGCGTGCCGGCACGGGGCGGCTTCATGCTCTCCGACGAGCGTCGCCATGCGGCAGACGACTTCGACCTCAAGACGGAATGGGCGAGTTACCGCGACTTCGAGGATTGCATCGCACGCATCCAGCACTTCGTCGGCCATTTCGCGGAAACCCGAGCCGTTGCCGAGGCAGCCCATGCACGTGTGATGCGCGACCATACCTACGAGAAGCGCGCGGAAAACCTGCTGGCAGCGGCGCGCCGCTGGCGTGAAGCCCGCGCGGCCTGATGCGCTTGCCATGAGACGAATCCCCGCTGCGGCCGCTGCCGCCCTGCCCCTCATCATCACCGGAACCATCATTCCCCAGGCCAGCTTCGTGCATATCGCCGACTGGCAGGTGCGCCGTCAGCAATACCTGGAGGCCCTGCGCTACTTCTGCGAACGCGGCTACCGGGTGTTCTTCCTGGAAAATTCCGCCTACGACATGGATGCCGATCCGGATTTCGCCATGGCCCATCTGACCACGGTGAAGCTGCGGGATGAAGATGCCAGCGGCTACCAGCGCGGCAAGGGCTACCAGGAATTCAAGATGCTCGACCGCTTCCTGGCGAGCGAGCAGGCGCCGCAGCGCTTCTTCAAGCTGTCCGGCCGGCGCACACTGCACCAGATCAGCTATTTCCAGAACCGCTACCGCGCCCCCGGCAGGCAGTGGTTCGATCTCTGGCAGAACGACGCCTTTGCCGACACCACTTTCTTCTGCTGCGACCTGGATTTCTACGACCAGCACCTGCGCGCGCTCTACGCCCAGGCGGACGATGGCAGCGGCCGCATCATCGAAAAAGTGGTGTACGCCGCCCTGCATGGCCTGCCCGCTGTCCGTTTCCACCCCCTGACGCCGCTGTTCACCGGACAGCACGGCACCTCGGGCAACAAGCTCAAGGGCAAATACCATTTCCCGACGGAAATGCGCCGGAAGCTCCGTTCCCTCCTGGGTAAACACAAGCTGGACAAACGTATCCTGGATTGGCCCAGGGCTCGATGAACCTAAAAAGCGCAGTTGGCCGGATCGTGGGAGCGAGCTTGCCAGCGATGAAGCACGGCCAATCGCGGGCAAGCCCGCTCCTACGTCAACCACGCGGCTTTACCCGGAGGGTGAATGCCGTAGGAAGCCCCGGCGCTTGCATCCATGCGGTAGTCCAAGGATTGATGAGCGTTCAACTGAGGAATCCAGGATGAAACAAGCGCTGCGGTCTACTCGGGAAAAGTCGAGTTCGAGCCTGCGCGCATCTGAAGCTCGTACAGCTTCGCGTATTTCAGGAAACTGGTCAGGCAACCGATGGAGATATGCACCAATCCCGGCACGCCATCGAGAAAACCTCGGCGCAGGAAGTAGAACTTCACGAAGCGCGCCAGCGGGCTGGTCAGCATCTTCCAGGCGCTGAACCGCTTTCCGGCCGCGAACATGCGCGCGGCCTGGAGGTCGGTGTAATGGTTCTGCTTCGCCAGGTAATCCGCCAGGCCCTGCTCGGACTCGTGCAGCAGATCGCCTGACAGTTTCACGACTGCCCCGCCGCACACCAATTTCTCGTGTACGACATCCTCGCTCCAGTTGGCGCGGCGGCGGTCGAACAAGCGCACGCACCAGTCGGGATAGCCTTCGCCGTGGCGCAGCCAGCGGCCCATGAAGCGGTTGCGGCGGGGCAACAGGTACGCAACCGTTGCTCCCTCTGATGAAACTACCAAGCAATCGGCTAAGCGGGCAAACGGCGCCCGCCAAGCCGCTGCTTGTCCCCCGGCCCCTCTGATAAAGCCCCTACCCTTCGGTATCCCGGAGGGAGAGGGGAGAAGAGCGCGTTCAATGCTGGCACGCAATTCCGGCGTCACCCGCTCGTCGGCGTCGAGGGAAAGTATCCAATCGTGTTTCGCCTGCAAGGCGGCGAAGCGTTTCTGCGGGCCGTAACCCAGCCACGCCTGGTGGATGACCCGCGCGCCCAGGCGCTCCGCCACCACCACGGTGTCGTCGCTGCTGCCGGAATCCACCACCAGCACCTCGTCGGCGCCGGGCACGCTGGCGATGCACTCGGGCAGCAGTGAAGCGGCGTCGCAAACGATGATGACCAGGGAGAAAGGGAGGCGCGCCTCATTCATTCCGGCAACCCCTCCAGCACCCGTTCCGGACCCAGCTTGTTCAGGCAGTCCAGATGCCCCAAGGGGCACTCCCGCTTGAAGCAGGGGCTGCATTCCAGCCCCAGGCGCAGCACACGCGCCTTGTCTGAAAACGGTGGCGTGTAGCCGGGGTCGGTGGAGCCGTAGACGGCGATCAGCGGGACATCCACGGCGGCGGCGATGTGCATCAGGCCGGAGTCGTTGCTGACCACGGCGCGGGCGCAGGCGAGGAGGTCGACGGTTTCTTCGAGGGTGGTCTGGCCGGCAAGGTTGACGCAGGCATCACGCGTCAGCTGGTTGATCGCCTCGGTTACCGGCCGATCCTTGGCCGAACCGAACAGCCAGACTTGCCAGCCCTCTTGCAGTTTGGCGCGTGCCACCGCCGCGTAGTGGGCTTCCGGCCAGCGTTTGGCGGGGCCGTATTCGGCGCCGGGACAGAGGGCGAGGATGGGCTGGGCGCGGTCGAGGCCGAGACGGGCGAGGCTGGCCTGCTGAGCTTGGGGGTTGACGGTCAGCCGTGGTTGCGGGGCCTGAGAAATCCCATCTTCGATGACGTCGCCCCCTGCCCCCCTTTGCGAAAGAGGGTTTGCCGCCGCCGGATAAGCCAGGGCGCTAAAGCGCTCTACCAGGCGCGGCATCGCCTTTTCATCGAGCCGGCGTATGTCGTTGAGCAGCCGCACGCGGAATTCACCGAGGTACCCGGTGCGCAGCGGAATGCCGGCGAAGAAGGGGACCAGGGCGGATTTCCAGGAATTGGGCAGGACAAAGGCCTGGTCATAGCCTGCGCGCGACAGTTCGCGGCCGAGACGCCAGCGCTCGGTCAAGCCGAAACTGCCGTGCGCGAACGGCGCCACCAGGGCGCGCCGCACTTCCGGCATGCGCGCGAGTATCCCGTGCGACCAGGCCGGGGCGAGCACGTCGAGTTCGAGGCCGGCTTCAATGCCAACTTCGCGCGTGGCCAGGGCCTTGAACAGGCTTTGCGCCATCAGCATGTCGCCCACCCAGGACGGGCCGACGACCAGGCAGCGATAGGGAATTTCCCGGCCTACCGCCATCACGCCGGGTTCTGTTCCAGCCAGGCGAGATATTTCGGAACCCCCTGTTCCACCGCCATGAACTCCGCCGTGTAGCCGGCCTGGCGCAGCCGGGAGATGTCCGCCTGGGTGTAGCTCTGGTAGCGGCCCTTGAGATGATCCGGGAACGGCATGTAGTCGATCTCGCCGCGGCCGTGGTGTTTGATCACCGCGCGCGCCACGTCGTTGAAGCTCTGCGCGCGGCCGGTGCCGACGTTGAAGATGCCGGAGACGCCGGGGTTGTCGAGCAGCCACAGCTTTACCGCGACGGTGTCGTCAACGTGGATGAAGTCGCGCAGTTGCTCGCCGTTGCCGTAGCCGTCGGTACCTTCGAACAGCTTCACCTTGCCGTCCTTGAGTATCTGATTGTGGAAGTGGAAGGCGACGCTGGCCATGCTGCCCTTATGCTGCTCACGCGGGCCATAGACGTTGAAGTAGCGCAGGCCGGCCACCTGGCTGGCCAGCGCGTTCCAGTGGCGACGTAAATACTGGTCAAACTGGAATTTTGAGAAGGCATACAGGTTGAGCGGCCGCTCGTACTGACGCGCTTCCTTGAACACCGGGCCCATGCCGTAGACCGAGGCGGAGGAGGCGTAGATGAACGGGGCTTCGATGGACTGGCACCAATGCAGCAGGGTCTTGGTGTACTCGAAGTTGTTCTTCATGATGAATTCGCCATCCCACTCGGTGGTGGCGGAACAGGCGCCTTCGTGGACGACCGCGTCGATTTTGCCAAACTCCCAACCGGCCTGGATGCGCTTGATGAAATCGAGCCGATCGACGTAATCGACGATGTCGCAGTCGGCCAGATTCCTGAATTTGATGCCTTCCTTGAGATCGTCAACCACCAGGATCTCGGAAATGCCGCGCTGGTTGAGCGCTTTGACCATATTGCTGCCGATGAGGCCGGCGCCGCCGGTGATGATGAACATGTTTCAGCCCTTCTTGATGGTTGCGATCAGGCCGGAGGTGGAGTGTCCCGGCACAAAGGTCAGAATTTTTACTTCGCCGCCCGCCGCCAGGACGCATTCGCCGCCGGCGATGTCCGTGGGCCGGTAATCGCCGCCTTTCACCAGCACATCCGGGCATATCCGGCAGATCAGGCGTTGTGGGGTGTCTTCGGAAAATGGCACCACCCAGTCCACCGCCGCCAGGGCGGCGAGCACGGTCTGGCGGGCGGCGAGCGGGTTGACCGGACGGCCCTCTCCTTTCAAGCGGCGCACGGAATCATCGTCGTTCACCGCCACGATCAGGCGGTCGCCCAAGGCGCGCGCCTGTTGCAGGTAGGTGACGTGGCCGGCATGGAGGATGTCGAAGCAGCCATTGGTCATGACGATGCGTTCGCCCGTGGCGCGTGCCCGCGCCACCAAGGCCAGGAGATCGTCTTCCGAAACGGCGCCGGTCGGTACCGGCAGGTGCTGTTCCATCGCCGCCGCCAGTTCGGCGGGCGACACCGTGGCGGTGCCGAGTTTACCGACCACCACGCCCGCCGCCAGGTTGGCCAGCGCCACCGCGTCGAACATCGGCTCACCCGCCGCCAGGGCCGCCGCCAGCACCGCGACCACCGTGTCGCCGGCGCCGGTGACGTCGTAGACCTCGCGCGCGTGGGTGGGCAGGTGCAGCGGGGCATGGCCGCGTTGCAGCAGGCACATGCCCTTCTCGCTGCGCGTGACCAGGAGGGCGTCCAGCTCCAGCGCATCACGCAGGGCGCAGCCCTTGGCGGCCAGGTCGGCCTCATCGGCGATCCGCCCGGCCACCGCCTCAAACTCCACCTGGTTCGGCGTCAGCAGGGTGGCGCCGCGATAGCGCTGGAAATCCGAGCCCTTCGGGTCGATCACCACCGGCAGGCCGCGTTCGTGCGCGGCGCGAAGCAAAGGCTGGGTGTCGCGCAGCACGCCCTTCGCATAATCGGACAACACCACCGCCTTCGCCCGCGGCAAGGCTTGCAGAAAGCGGCCGAGGATGCCACTGCCATCGCAGGCCTCGAAGCCATCCTCGAAATCCAGGCGGATGAGCTGCTGATGCTTGGAAAGGATACGCAACTTCGTGATGGTGCGGCTGCCGGGAACCACCACGAAATCGCTGGAGACGCCACGAGCCTGTAGACGCTCGGCGAGCAGACCGGCTTCGGCATCCTCACCCACCAGGCCGACCAGGGCCACACGGGCGCCCAGGGCGGCGGCGTTGAGCGCCACGTTGGCGGCGCCGCCGGGGCGCAATTCGTCGTCTTCCACCTTGACCACCGGCACCGGCGCTTCCGGTGAAATGCGCGAAGTCGGCCCCTGCCAATAGCGGTCCAGCATCACATCACCCACGACCAGGACGGAGGCAGTTGAAAAATCAGGCAAATTCAAATGCATGAAGGGGGAATTGGGTGGTTAAATCGGTGCGTAGTTTACTTGGGTCAACTCTACTTGCGCCCCATTTCCCATGCCTTCGATTTCAGCCACGATTTCAGCCACACTCGACGCCCATCTGGAAGCCATCAGGGTGCTTCGTACACAGGAAGCCACGATTCGGGAACTCGGTGAAATGCTGGTGGCCCGCCTGCGCGCCGGCAACCGAATTTTCCTGTGCGGCAATGGCGGCAGCGCGGCGGATGCGCAACATATCGCGGCTGAAATGGTCTGTCGTTTCGAGGCCCATCGCCGCGCCCTCCCCGCCATCGCGCTGACCACCGATACCTCCGCGCTCACCGCCATCGCCAACGATTTCGGTTATGAGCGCGTGTTCGCGCGCCAGGTCGAAGCCTTGGCGCGTCCCGGCGATTTGCTGATCGGCATTTCCACCAGCGGCAACAGCGGCAACATCATCGCCGCCGTGGAACAGGCGAGAGACATGGGCGTCGCCACGCTCGGCCTGCTCGGCGGCGACGGTGGCAAACTGCGCGGCCTGGTCAACCACGAGATGCGGGTGCCAGTACGCGAAACCGCGCGCATCCAGGAATGCCACATCCTCATCGGCCATATCTGGTGCGGCATGATCGACGAAGCGTTCGCGGAACCCGTGTAGCGCAGGCGTCTCGCCTGCTTTGTATTTTTAATCAGACCCACGAAGCAGGCGAGACGCCTGCGCTACAAAAACCGCCCCCCCTTCATGTCCCCCATCCTCTCCGTCTCCGAACTCAACCGCCTGGCGCGTCTGGCGCTGGAAAAGGCGCTGCCTTCGTGCTGGGTGGCGGGGGAGATTTCCAATCTCAGCCGGGCGTCGTCCGGGCACTGGTATTTCACCCTCAAGGACGCCCAGGCAGGGGTGCGCTGCGCGATGTTCCGCAACCGCAACCAGTTCATCGACTGGCAACCGCGCGAGGGCGACCGCGTCGAGGTGCGGGCGCAACCCACTCTGTACGAAGCGCGCGGCGACTATCAGCTCATCGTCGAGGCCATGCGCCGCGCCGGTGCCGGCGCCCTGTTCGAGGCTTTCATCAAGCTGAAGGCGAAGCTGGAACAGGAGGGCCTGTTCGCGCCGGAACGCAAACGCGCCCTCCCCCCCTACCCGCGCGGCATCGGCGTCATCACCTCGCCGCAGGCTGCCGCCCTGCGCGATGTCCTCACCACCCTGAAGCGCCGCTGGCCGGCCGCCGCCGTGGTGCTCTACCCGGCTCCCGTACAGGGCGCCGAGGCGCCCGCCGGCTTACGCGCCGCCCTGGCCCAGGCCGCCAGCCGGAAGGAATGCGATGTGCTGCTGTTGGTGCGTGGCGGCGGCAGCCTGGAAGACCTGTGGGCATTCAATGACGAAGAACTGGTGCGCGCCATCGCCGCCAGCCCGATCCCGGTGGTATGCGGCGTCGGCCACGAAACCGACTTCACCATCGCCGATTTCGTCGCCGACCTGCGCGCGCCCACGCCCACCGGCGCCGCCCAGCTCGCCACCCCGGAGCGCGAGGAACTCGCGCAGCATCTCGGCCACCTGAACCAGCGCCAGATTCAGGCGCGGCGCCACCACCTGGATACGCTGGCACAACGCCTGGATAGCCTCAGCCGCCGCCTGCGCCACCCGGCGCAACACCTGGCCGCGCAACGCCAGCATCTCGATCACCTGGCCAATCGTTTGCGCCTGGCGCGGATTACACAGCGGGAACGCGCGGGTCTACGACTCACCCGTTTGCGTGAACGCCTGGCCGCCGGCAAACCGAATCCGGACGCGCTGCGCGAACCGCTGGCGCGGTTACAAACCGCGCTCGCGCGCGCCTGGGCCAGCCACCCCGCACGTTTGCGCCTAGCCGCCCTCACAGCTCATCTTGGCCACCTCAACCCGCAAGCGGTGCTGGAACGTGGCTACAGCATCACCCGCGATACGCGGGGCCGCGTGGTCAGGGATGGCGCGGGGCTGGCGGAAGGAGAGCGGCTCGATCTGACCTTCGCGGTAGGCGGCGCAAGCGTGCGGGTAGCCCACGAGCGTTAACGTTTGTTTCATGTTGATAGCGGCTTGTCCGCGTTTGCCCTCGGGCCTACCATGGCCACGGTTTCCACTCAACCGAAAAGGCTCCTCATGAAGCTCTCCATCGTGTTGCCCACGCTGGCCCTGGCGCTCGCCGCGGCCACCTCATTCGCCACCGCCCCCGCGCAAGCCGCCGAACCCATCGTCATCAAGTTCTCGCATGTGGTCGCTCCCAACACGCCTAAAGGCCGCGCCGCGGACTACTTCAAGAAGTTGGCCGAGGAACGCAGCCATGGCCGCGTCAAGGTCGAGGTCTATCCGAACAGCCAGCTCTACAAAGACCGCGAGGAAATGGAAGCCCTCCAGATCGGCGCGGTGCAGATGCTGGCGCCCTCGCTGGCGAAATTCGGGCCGCTCGGCGTGCGTTCCTTCGAGCTATTCGACCTGCCCTACATCTTCCCCAACAAGGAAACCCTGTACCGGGTGATGGACGGCGACATCGGCAAAAAGCTGTTCACCCTGCTCGACGCCAAGGGCATCACCGGCCTGGGCTTCTGGGATAACGGATTCAAGCAGATGAGCGCGAACACCCCACTGCATTCGCTGGCGGATTTCAAGGGTCTGAAAATGCGCATCCAGTCTTCCAAAGTGCTGGAAGCACAGATGCAGGCGCTGGGCGCCAACCCGCAGGTCATGGCGTTCTCCGAGGTCTATTCGGCGCTGCAACAGGGGGTGGTGGACGGTACCGAGAACCCCATGTCCAACCTCTACACCCAGAAGATGCATGAAGTGCAGAAGCATCTGACCCTCTCCGACCACGGCTATCTGGGCTATGCGGTGATCGTCAACAAGAAATTCTGGGGCGACCTGCCGGCCGACCTGCGCGCCACCCTGGACCAGGCGATGCGGGACACCACGGTGTTCGAGCGCAAGATCGCCCAAGTAGAGAATGACGAGGCCCTGGCCAAGGTGAAGGCGGCCGGCACCACCCAAGTCTACGTGCTGCCTTACAAGGATCGCGTGGCCTGGCAACAGGCGCTGCTGCCGGTGCACAAAGCGTTCGAGGAGAAGATCGGCCGTGACCTGATCCAGGCCACTTATCGAGTCGCCGCCCAGGTGGAAAAGGGAAAAACCACCGCTCGCGCCAATAAGCACAAGGCGGCCAAGCCCGAGAAGAAGTAAGCGGCACACTTCATCAGCCCCGGCCTCGCGCCGGGGTTTCTTTGCCACCGTAGTTGCCACCGTAGTTGCCACCGTAGTTGCCACAAATTCGCAGGGGAAGTTTCATGTTCCACCACACGCTGGATCGTCTGGAGGAGTGGCTGATCCTGACCTTCATGGCCACCGCCACCCTGGTCACCTTCGTTTCCGTGGCAATGCGCTATCTGATGGGCACCGGCTTCACCTGGGCCACGGAACTCACCATTTACCTGTTCATCTGGATGGCCAAATTCGGCGCCGCCTATGGCGTGCGCACCGGCATCCACGTTGGTGTGGACTACGTGGTGAACAAGGTAGAGGGCTCGATGCGGCGCTTTCTGGTCATTGCCGGCATGGTTCTGGGCATCACTTTCACCGGGGCCATCGCCTTTTTCGGCGCCCGCTGGGTGATTTTTATCCACGGCACCGGGCAGGTTTCACCCGACCTGGAATGGCCGATGTGGATCATCTATCTGGCGATCCCTTTCGGTTCCGGCCTGATGTGCTACCGCTTCATCCAGTCCCTGGCAAAATTCCTGCGTAGCGGCCAGACTGTCTCGGCCGGGCCGGTTTCCGATATGCGTGAAGGCGCCCTGAAAGAGGATGCTCAATGACCGCCGCCCTCATCATGGGCATCCTCACCCTCATGCTCATCACCGGCACCCCCATCTCCATCGCCCTGGGGATGACCGTGCTGGTATTCATGCTGTTCTTTTCTTCGTTCGACATGGTGACGGTGAACATCATCTCGCAGCGCCTGTTCACCGGCCTGGAGAGCTTCGCCATCATGGCCGTGCCGTTCTTCGTGCTGGCCGGCGCCTTCCTTACCGATGGCGGCGTCGCCAAACGCATCATCAAGTTCGCGGTGAACCTGGTGGGCTGGATGCCGGGCGGCCTGGCGATGGCCAGCGTGGTGGCCTGCGCCTTCTTCGCCACCCTGTCCGGCTCCAGCCCGGCGACGGTGATGGCGATCGGCTCGCTGATGCTGCCGGCGATGATCCAACAGGGCTACCCGAAAGGGTTTTCCACCGGCGTCATCGCCTGCTCCGGCTCGCTCGGCATCCTGATTCCGCCGTCCATCGTGTTGATCATCTACGCAGTGGCGACCTCGGAATCCGCCGGCAAGCTGTTCGTCGCCGGCATTGTGCCCGGCCTCCTGCTGGCCCTGGTGCTGATGGGCGTGACCTTCCTCTACGCCAAGAAGCACCACTTCCCCACCATCCCGCGCGCCAGTTTCAGGGAAGTTGTGAAGTCTTTTTTCGATGCTTTCTGGGGCCTGATGCTGGTAGTCATCGTCATGGGCGGCATCTACGGCGGCCTCTTCACCCCCACCGAAGCGGCCGCGGTGTCAGCGGTATATGCCTTCCTCTGCGCCAGCTTCATCTACCGCAGCCTGCCGCTGCGTGGCGTTCCCAAGGTATTACTACATGCCGCCAACACCTCGGCGATGCTGCTGTACATCATCACCAACGCCATCCTGTTCAACTTCCTCCTCACCTCCGAGCAGATTCCACAGGCGCTGTCGCAGTGGGTGGTGGAGATGCATCTGCAATCCTGGCAGTTTTTGCTGGTGGTTAATCTGGTGCTGTTGCTGGCCGGGCAGTTCATGGAGCCCAGTTCCATCATCCTGATCCTGGCGCCCTTGTTCCTGCCCATCGCCAAAGCGCTCGGCATCGACCCGATCCACCTGGGCATCATCATGGCCATCAACATGGAGATCGGCATGATCACCCCACCGGTGGGCCTCAACCTCTATGTCGCCAGCCACCTCTCACACCTGGGGCTGACCGAGGTCTCCAAGGCCGCCCTGCCCTTCTTGGGCGTCATGCTGCTGTATCTGGCCCTGATCACCTACGTCCCAAGCATCTCGATGTTCCTGGTGGACAGGCTGTATCCCTCCAACCCGGCAGCCGTCGCCTTGCCGGCGCAAGTGTTCGATTGAGTCGGCGTTGCCACCTTTGCGCCTGCCGGCGCAGTCCGCTCCCACGGCATGGCGGTTGTTTCACGGTAAACAAGATAGAATCGCCCGGCCAAATCGGCCACGCGCCTTGGTGCAAGCACCGGCGGTACATCTGATCAATGGAGGAAGCATGCCGACAGAGGCACAAACGGTTCTTTATGTGCGCTTGCCTTGCTGGAAAATCTATCCGGGTGGGGTCATTTATGTCGCCGACTACATTCACAAGCAACGTCCCGGCATCCGCCAGCATCTGCTCGATCTGGCCTTGATCGCTCCGGGAGAACGCAGGGTACTGGCACAACACCTGCGGACCCTGAAGCCCGACATCGTCGCTTTTTCCTGGCGCAACATGCAGTCCTTCGGCCCGCATCCGGAGGACGACGCACTCGACGTGGTCATGAACTTCGATCACTCGCCGATCTGGCGGCGCAGGCTGAGGGCTGCCTGGGACGCCATACGAATTGTCTGGGACTACACGGCCAGCCGCTTGCACAACTTCGGCTACATGAAGCTGGTGCGCCGTCTGCTGCCAACGACGCGGATTGTCGTCGGCGGGACGGCGGTATCCATCTTCGGCAAATACGTCGCCGAGAAATGTCCGCCGGACAGCATTGTCGTTATCGGCGAGGGCGAAGACACCATGCTGTCGATCGTCGATGGTTTCGTCGCCCCCATCGGCGAGTACTTCCACAAGGATGCAATGGGCCAGGTCACGCATCGGGCGCGCGTGGAAACCTTCAACCTGCCGAGCCTTACCGCCGTCGATTTTCCCTACGTGGAATCCATTTTTCCGAATTTCCACGACTATCTCGATGGCGATATCGGAGTCCATACCAAGCGCGGTTGCCCACTACAGTGCCATTTCTGTCTCTACAACAAGATCGAAGGGCCGAACCAGCGTTATCGGGACCCGGTCGAAATCGCCAAGGAAATCGAGACGCTCAGCAAGCGCTATGGCGTCAAACGTATCTGGTTCACGGATGCCCAGTTCTGCTCGACCAAACGGAGTGTCGATCACGTCGAGAAAATCCTCGACGAAATGCTGGCGAGGAAAATCGATATCCACTGGTCCGGTTATCTCCGACTTAACCACCTGACCCCCGCAGTCGCTCGCAAGATGGTGGACAGTGGCATCAGCAGCATTGATCTGTCGTTCACCGGTTCTCAGGAAATCATCGACAGCCTGACCCTGGGTTATTCGCTGGATCAGCAGATGGAGGCCTTTCGTATGTTCAAGGCCAGCGGGCTCACCGACCAGAAGGTCAAGCTGTACATGCCCCTGAATGCCCCTGGCGAGACGGTCTGCACCCTGAGCAAGAGCATCGAAAAGATCAACGAGCTGTACGCGCTATTCGGTCGCGACAATGTATTGCCGTTCATCTTTTTTATCGGCATCCAGCCCAATACCCCGGTCGAACGTCTGCTGATCGGCCAGGGTTACCTGCCGGCCGACTACAACCCGCTCAGTTTCAATCCCTTCGTCATCAAGAAATTGCTCTACAACCCGCTGCCGCTTGGCCGACTGATCGGGCGCGCCTACCTCGAAGCACTGGAGGCGCCCAACAACGACTTCGACTATATCGGTCGCGCAACCATGGACATCATCGACCGGGAACTGTCGAAACCGGAGATCCTCGCCGCCTGCAGGGAGGCCGAATCCCGGCAGAAAGAAAGACGGTCTATCCGCATCCGGACTTCACCCATCCCGATTCCGGATTTGGCCAGCACCGAAACAACGACAACCTGTGGCCAGCCCTAACAGCCATGGCTTTGATGCCGCCCCGGAGGATGAAACCGGGCGCACTTGTAGCGCCGGCTTTATGGCCTGAATGGCCGGTATCCTTTAGGGCCAGCCGGCGTCTTTCTGATTAGGCCTACGAAGCCGGCTGGAAGCCCGGCGCTACAGTGGGGGTGCTGGCTTGTTTCACGTTAAGCATTTTGCTTCAACCGCCGTTTCCAGAATCCCGCAGCACCCTGGGCACAAAGCAACCCACCTTGCCCGCCTCGCAGATCGGCTTCGTGGCGGCGCTAGGCGATCATCAGACAATTCATCGGCCTGGCCGCGCTCCCTTGTGCGCCCGGTTCCACTCTTCCATGAAGCTCTTCAGCTTGCCTTCGCGCACCTGGCCGGGGACGAACATGACGATCTCGCCGGTGGGGTCGTAGAGGTAGGAAGTCGGGAAGAAGTCTACCGGGCCGACCTGGCGGTAGATGCTGGCGGGGTCGCGGCGCGAACCGCCGGCGACGATGGTAACTTCGAAATCATGGCTTTTCGCCGTTTCCCGCACGGAATTCGCATCCGGTCCGTAGTCGAGGCCGACGCCGATCACCACGAAGTCGCGACGCTGATTGAGCTTGTTGAGGGTCGCCGTCTCGGCCCAGCAAAGCGGGCACCAAGGCGCCCAGAAATTCACCAGCACCCATTTTCCCCGGTAGTCGGATAGCCGCAGGCTCTTGCCAGCGACATCGGTGAACTGGAAGTCGATGGCCTTTTCAGGGGTTGCCTTCTCGGCAAGGGCCGGCGGCGACAGGAATGCGGCCAGGGCCAGCGCGAGCAACGCGCGTTTGATCAGGTTTCCAGTTTTCATTTCGAGTCTTTACCTTTTACCCAGACATAAAACATCGGCAGATAGAACAGGCTCAGCACCGTGCCGATGAGCAAGCCGCCGATGGCGGTATCGGCCAGTGGCGACAGGCGTTCCAGCCCGACGGCGTGCTCCAGCGCCACCGGCAAGAGGCCGGCGATGGTGCCGAAGGCGGTCATCAGGATGGGACGATAGCGCAATCGGATGGAATCACGTGCAGCTTCCAGGGGTTTGGCGCCATCGCGCTCGCGGGTGTGTATGAAATCCACCATCAGGATGGAATTTTTCACGATGATGGAGAACAGCAGAATGATGCCCAGGATGGCCGGCAGCGCCATCGCCTTGTCGAACAGGAGCAGGCCCCACACCGCGCCGATGCCCGACAGCGGCAGCACGATCATGGCGATGCCGGCCAGCGTAAAGCTGCCGTAGGCCGGCACCAGCACCGCGAACAGCAGCAGCATACCGAGCATCATGCCGGCCATCATCGCCTTGCTGGATTCGGTGCCCTGGCCGTTGTCGCCCTTTTCCTCCAGCGTGACGCCGGGCGGCAGCACGGCGCGGGCGGCGGCTTCCGCCTGCGCGGAGAGCACGCTGGACGGCGCCTTCTCACGCCAGGCCAGGATGTCCAGGCTGTATTGCATGCGGTCGCGGGTCAGCGTGGAAACCGCTTGGGCACGGGCCAGGGTGCCGAGTTCGCTCAAGCTGACCGACTGACCATTCGGGGTCTGGATCGGCAGCAACATCAGCGTGGCGGGTTCGGCGCGGTAAGCGTCGCTGAAGTAGCTGCGCACTGGGATCGCGCTCACGGTGGACAATTTGGACAGGCTGGCCACCGCGCCACCTTTCAGCGGCAGTTGCGCCACCACCATTTCCGGCGTCAGGCCCAGGCTGCGCAGGCGTTCCTCGTCGAGCGCGAGCACGGTTTCCTGGGCGTCGGCATCCCACACCGTGGACACCGAAGTCAGCCCCGGCACCTTGGCCAGCGCTTCGCGCACCTTGGCGGCGGCTTCCGGCAGGCGGCGCCAGTCCTCGGAATAGAGGCGGATATCCACCGTCGCCTTGATGGTGGATATCGGGGTGATGCCGTAGCCATAGACGTCAGCGGCGGTGATGCCAGGCAACGCGGCCAGGCGTTTACGCAGATCGGCCTCGATGCTCCAGGTGTCTTCGCTGCGCTCGAAGCGATTGACATAGGCCAGGGTGAAGGTGGCCTCGGCCGGCAGTTGGCCGGAGCCCTGCGAGATCACACCCGGCTCGGAGCCGAACACCAGGCTGACTCGTTTCAGGCGCTTGTCCCTCGTCAGTGCCTGCTCGAAGGCGGCCAGCCGGGCTTCCGCCACCGCCACAGGCTCGTTGGCGGAGAAGCGTACATGCGCCTTGATGATGCCGCTGTCCATCGGCGGCAGGGCGTCGCGCCCCACCAGCGGCATGATGAACACAAAGCTGGCCACCAGCAGGCCATAGGCCGGCAACACCAGCAGCCAGCGGCGCAGACTGCCGCCGGCGAACGACCAGTCCAACCCGCGCATATACATCGCCGCTCCCGGCCCCAGCGTGCGCTGATAGAGCCGTTCCAGGAAACGTTCAAAGCGGGTCTTCTCCGGCAATCCGTTGCGATACCAGAAGAAGGAAAGGCGCGGGATGAAGGTGATGGCCACGAAATACGATACCAGCACGGCGATGATGAGCGGAAACACCAGATGCTTGAACATCTGTTCAGTGAAGTCGCCGACGAACATCAACGGCGCAATCACCACGACGGTAGCGATGGTGCCGACAAACACCGGGAACAGCACTTCTTCGGTGCCGTGGCGGATGGCCGTGGCGATGTCCTCGTGCAGTTCGCCCAGGTGGCGCTCGATGTTCTCCAGCACGACCACGGCGTCGTCCACCAACATGCCCAAGGCCAGAATCACTGCGGTCAGCACGATGGTGTTCATCTCCCAGCCGGTGAGCCAGAGCACCGCCAGCGTGATCAGGAACACCAGCGGGATGGAAATCAAGGCGGTAGTCACCGCACGCCAGTTGCCGAGGAAGAACAGGATGACGATGCTGGTGAAGATGATCGCGTCGCGCAGCGCCTCCATCATGTTGTTGTTAGAGGTCTCGATCAGCTCGCCCTGGGTGTCGGCGATAGCGATTTCCAGGCCGGGATAACGCGCTTTCAGTTCTGGCAGTTTCGCTTCCGCTTCATTGATCGCGGTCGCAACCGCACCGCCGGGTGCGCGCTGGATGGCCACGGCGATGGCCGGCTTGCCATTGCCGTGATAGGCGGAGAAGCGTTCACCCTCGCCCAGCCGGATGTCGGCCAGATCGCCCAGCGCCAGGCCGGGCGCGACCGGCAGCAGGCGCAGGCGCTCGGCGTCGCTGCCTTCGCCGTAGATGGTCAGCGTGGTCGAGGCGCCGCCGCCTTGCAGCGTGCCCAGCGGCCAGTCGCGGTTGACCTTGCTCAGCAGATCCTGGAATTGGGCCTGCGACAGGCCGTGGCGAGCCAACTTCAAGGGATCGAACTCCACCCGTAGCGTCGGCTCATGGCCGCCGAAAATCTCGACGTTGGCGACATGCGGCTGGGTGATCAGGGCGGCGCGCAGATCGTTTTCCGCCAGCAGGCGCACCTGCGACAGCGTCAAACCGCTGCCCGGTTTGGGCGAGACCGCCAATACCATCACCGGGTTGGTGAAACTGCCGATGGGATAGACGGCGGACGGCGGCACTTCCGGCGGCAGCTTGGCGCGTACCCGCGACAGGGCGTTGGAGACATCCACCAGCGCGGCGTCGAGACCTTTGGTGTATTCAAACTCGGCCTTGACGATGGAGACCTCGTTCTTGCTGGTGCTCTCGACGTTGCGCACACCGGAGAGCGAGAAGATTTCCTGCTCGATCGGGCGCGACAGCTTCTGCGCCACGGTCAACGCCGCCGCGCCCGGCAACTGGGTGATGATGGTGACCTGCGGCCGCTCCATGTCCGGATACATGTTGCGCGGCAGCTTGAGATAGCCCACCACCCCGAGCAGGGAGGCCATGAGCAGGATGATGGCCAGCAGTTGAGGGCGGGCGTGGAAGAAGCGGAACATGGGTCAGTCCTTGGCGATAGGGTGCGCTCGCAAGGAGCACGCCGGATTCGTAAGCGCTGAAGCGCAACGACTCCGCTGCGCCACGCGCACCGATTTACTTCCGATGGTGCGCATGGCGCACCCTACTTTCCGACGACATAAGGCGCGCCGGCCAGCAGCCGGGTGAGGATGTCCGGGCTGGCGCAGGCGATGCGGGCGCCGATGAGATTCGCGTCGTTGCTCGCCACGCCTTCCTCTCCCTGCCCGGCCACGGCGACCTCCAGACGCTGCACGCGGCCCTGATCCAGCAGTTTCAGCACCGCTGCGCGGCCGCCGCCATCGCCCAGCAGGCAGGCGCGCGGCAGCAACACGGCCTTTTCAGCACGGAACACTTCGAGACGGGCCGAGGCGCGGGTGCCCGGTTGCAGGAGCGCACGGCTCTTGGCTTCGAACCGGGCCATGCCCTGCCCCACCGCTTCCGGCCAGGGCGTCAGCGCCAGGTTCTCGCCACCGATATGCAGCGTTTTCGGATGCAGGCCATCCGCCACGTTGACCAGCAGGCGCACGCCAGCGGACAGGTCCATCACTTTAACCAGCGGCTTGCCGGGTGCGGCCAGGTCACCGGGCTGGGCCAGGCGTTGCGTCACCACGCCATCGAACGGTGCGGCGATCACGCCGTAGCGCAAATTCGCACGCGCGGCGGCGGCTTGCGCCTCGCTTGCCTGCAACAGGGCGCGAAAGCTCTTCACTGCGTTGGCGGCGCCGGTTTCCCGGGCGCGCGCCGCTTCCAGGCCGGCTTGCGCGGCCTGCACCTGCTCCAGCGCGACGCCGCCGATGGCGAGCAAGGATTGCAGGCGCTGGTTGCGTTCCTGTTCGGCCTTCAGATTGCTGCGCGCGGCGGCCAGATCGGCGGCGAATCCGCTCTCCTGCAAGCGTACCCGCGCCAGATCGGCTTCCGCGCGCAGGCGGTCGGCCTCGGCCTGGGCCAGGTCCAGCCGCACCAGTACGTCGCCCTTTTTGAAGCGGTCGCCTTCCAGGCGGGTCAGTTCGGTGATGTTGGCGGAGAAGCGGCTGGCCAGCACCGCCTCGCGCGCGGCCAGCACCTCGACGCTGGCCGGCAGGGTCAGTGCCACCGGCCCGGCAGCCAACTCGCGGGCCGATACCACCACGGCGGGAATGCCGGCGGCGGGAAGTTCCGCCACCTGGGTGCGCTTGTGTTTGACGGCCATGACCGCGCCGCCGATCAGGGCCAGGAGGATCACGGCGATCAGAAGTTTCTTTTTCATTTGCGTTCCAGTGTCTCGATATATTCGGTTTCCGGCGTACCCGCCAACACCTGGGTTGCGGACCAGGCATAAGCGGCCTGGGCACGGCTGCTGGCGAGGCGGTATTCGGCGTCGAGCAGGTCGCGCTCGGTGCGCAACAGGTTTTCCAGGGTTTGCGCGCCGAGACGGGTTTTTTCCCGTTCCACCGTCACCACCTCGGTGCGGTAGGTGCTCTCGCTTTCCAGCGCGGCCACCGTGGCGCGGGCGCTGATATAAGCAGCTTTCAGGCTGGCAAGTTGCTTTGCCGTCTCGCGTTCGGCGGCGCGGCGCTCGTCTTCGGCCACGCGCGCCCGGGCCGCTTCGGCATCGGACTGGCGCCAGCCGCTGGGGGTGAGCGGCACGGCCAGTTGCACGCCGGCTTCCCATACCGCGTTGTCGGCGCCGCCGCCATGCTGGTCGAACCAACTGCCGTTGAGCGACAGTTGCGGCCGCAGACCGCGCCGGCTTTCGTCGGCGCGCGCGCGGGCGCTGCTGGCGCGGGTGGCGGCCAGTTTGACCGGCAACGTCTCGGCCAGGATTACCTCACGCCAGGCCGGCAGCGGGATGTTCGAATCGCCAGGGCGGCGGCTGGCGCCGCTGGCCTCTTCCAGTTCCGCCAAAGCGGTATCCACTTGAGCATTCAACTGCGCCTCATCGGCCAGCACGCGTTGGTATTCGCTCTCGGCCAGGCGCTGACTCACGCGGGCGCTCTTGCCCAAGGCGACTTCCTTCACCAGCCGGTCGCGAAAAGCGGTCACACTGGCCTTGAGTTTGCCCAGCGCCTCGCTTTGCCGGGCCAGGGCTTGCAGGCGGAACCAGGTGGCAGCGGTCTGGTGCAGGCGGCCCAAACGATCCTGCGCCGCGGCCAGGCGCGCGGCTTGCAGGTTGCCTGCCGCCCGCTCGCGCGCCTTCGCCACGACGCCGAATACATCCACCGGCAGGCTGTAGATCACGCCGGCGCGGGCGATGTTGCGGCTGGTATCGGCGGGCCCGACATCAACCCCCGGGGTGTAGATGCCCACCAAGCGCGGATGTTCGTAACGCGACAGCCCGGCGACCAGGCTGCCCTGGCCGTAGTAGCGCGCCGCGGCGGCCTTCAGGTCGGCATCGGCGGCGGCCACATCCTCGGCACGCGCGGCGGCGCGCGGATGATCGAGCGAAGCGCGCAGCAGATCGCCAAGATCGCCGGCCTGGGCGCCAGCAGCAGCCAGGGCCAACAAGAAGGGTGCGCCGCGCGCACCGAAACGGCGGAGGCTGCGCGTTACATGGAAATGCGAAATGAACATCAGGGTTTGTCCTTGGCCGCGCCAATGGCGGCGAGATAAAGCGGAAACAGTTGCCGGCCCGTCGCCCCTGGGTCGGCGACGATACCCAGCACGCAGGCCTGGAAGGCGAGGCCTTGAATGGTGGTCAACAACAACTTGGCGGCGGCCGGCGCCGGCAGGTTGGCGCGGACTTCGCCCAACGCAGCGGCCTTGGCCAGCCATTGCGCCAGCCGCCCCTCGCAGCCTTGCACCATGGCCTGCATCCGCTCGTGCAGGCGGGGATAGGGATGATGAAAGGTGTCGGAGAAGAACAACCGGGGGACGGACGGGTAGGCGGCGAACAAGGCCATAT
>Ga0210044_10000801_pt1 | contig 47738 bp, 43 predicted proteins | sample CryGey13umfilter_2_FD_183959 | JGI IMG/M metagenome (GOLD analysis project Ga0210044, IMG submission 183959) | Groundwater microbial communities from aquifer in Utah, USA - Crystal Geyser 4/9/14 3 um filter (SPAdes) (version 2) | ecosystem: Environmental > Aquatic > Deep subsurface >...
TCTTTCAAAGTGGTAGCGGGGACAGGATTTGAACCTGTGACCTTTGGGTTATGAGCCCAACGAGCTACCAGACTGCTCCACCCCGCAACCGGAAATCGTGCCACCGTTCGGTCGGCAAGCGCGAATATAGGAGCCGCTGCAGGTGGTGTCAAGAAACCCACCGGGTTCCTCACTGCGGGGCCGGCTCGTCCCTGTCGGCCTCGGGATCCAGCCGACCTTGGCCAGGGAGCAGGATCATCAGCACTTCCTCGCCGGGACCTTTCATGTTGTGCCTTTCGCGGGCCAATCGCTCCAGGGTCTGGGGATCGTTCAAAACGGCGTCGATCCGACCCTCGAGGTCGGCATTGGCGGTCTCCAACTCGTCGGTGTCGCGGCTGAGTTCGCTGACCTGGGAGCGCAGACGCAGCCAGGACACCAGGCCGTTTTCCCCCAGCTGGGAAATCACGACCAGGGCCAGCAGGAAAAGGCCTGCGCAAAGCAACAACGAGGCGCGGGAACTGCGCCGATTGCGTGCGCGATCCGCCGCCAGGGCCATGGACTTGCCGCTGAGAAAGGAAGTGGCCATGCTCCATCGCTTCCGTCCGCCGGTGTGGCGGGTTGGGGGCGGGCGGCTTCCCTGCCGCCCGCCGTGAGGGTCGATCCTATCGCAGATTGGAGAATGTGCCAAGGCCCGGATACACGGCCAGGTCGTCCAACTCCTCCTCGATGCGCAGCAGCTGGTTGTACTTGGCGATGCGTTCACTGCGGCACAGGGACCCGGTCTTGATCTGGCCGGCGTTGGTGGCCACGGCCAGGTCGGCGATGGCGTTGTCGCAGGTCTCGCCGCTGCGGTGGCTGATGACGTTGGTGAAACGGGCCTTCTTCGCCATTTCGATGGTTTCCAAGGTCTCGCTCACCGAGCCGATCTGGTTCAGCTTGATCAGGATGCTGTTGGCGCAGCCCTCGGCGATGCCGCGGGCCAGGCGCTTGGGGTTGGTGACGAAGATGTCGTCCCCGACGATCTGGACCCGGTTCCCCAGGGCCTCGTACATTTTGCCCCAGCCTTCCCAGTCGTCCTCGGCCAGGCCGTCCTCGATGGACATGATGGGGAAGTCGCCCACCAGGGAGGCGTAGAATTCGATGAGCCGCTCGGCGTTCCACGGCTCGTCCCCCTCGGCGCCCAGGTGATAGGCCCCGTCGCGGTAGAACTCGCTGGCGGCGGCGTCGAAGGCCAGGACGATGTCCTCGCCCGGCCGGTACCCGGCCTTCTCGATGGCCATGACCAACAGTTCGAGGGCCTCGCGGTTGCTGCCCAGATTGGGAGCGAAACCGCCTTCGTCGCCCACGCTGGTGGCCAGACCCTTCTCGCTGAGGATCTTCTTGAGGGTATGGAAGGTCTCCGCCCCGTAGCGGAGTGCCTCACGGAAGTTCGGCGCGCCCACCGGCATGATCATGAATTCCTGGATATCCACGTTGTTGTCGGCGTGCGAGCCGCCGTTCAGGACGTTCATCTGGGGCACGGGCAGGGTGTGCGCGTTGGTTCCGCCGAGGTACTGGTACAGGGGCAGGCCCACGCTGGCCGCCGCGGCCTTGGCCACGGCCAGGGAGACACCCAGAATGGCGTTGGCTCCCAGCTTCGACTTGTTCTCGGTGCCGTCGATCTCCCGCATGATCCGGTCGATGAGCAGCTGGTCGGTGGCGTCCAGCCCGGTCAGGCTTTCTTCCATTTCGCGCACGTTGGCCACGGCGTTCAACACGCCTTTGCCGCCGTAACGATCCTTGTCGCCGTCGCGCAACTCGATGGCCTCGTGTTCACCGGTGGAGGCTCCGCTGGGAACTCCTGCGCGACCGACGCTGCCGTCCTCGAGGAACACGTCCACTTCCACGGTGGGATTACCGCGCGAGTCGAGGATCTCGCGGGCCTGGATCATTTCGATGTAACTCATGGCATGCCTCCATGGCGGAAAATGAAGCCACCCCGGCGGGGCGGAATCCGATCGTGCCGGGCGAGGATAGATCCGTGGCGCGGGAGTGTCAACCGGACCCGTGAAACACCGGACCTGTGAAACGGGAGTTGTCACACGATTGCCCATTAATTAACATCCCAGCACCCATGGACCCCGCCCGGTCGACCCGGGAAGTTCATGGCGAGATTTCCCAGTCCCGGTGCGCGATTTCCGGCGCGGTGCCTGATTTGTTCTTGCTCAGTCAAGGAGTGTGAAGATGAAGTTCCAGGCCCGGCTCGCGAAGTTGTTGGCCAAGCGAAACGCCAAACGCAATATGGCCCGTACCGATTTGATCCAAGCCTGCGTGAAGAACAAAGAAGCCGTGATCAGCGCCTGCGGCGCCCTTGCCACCTGGACCCACCCCGAGTCCAGCGGCCGCAGCCCCCTGGACACCCTCATCGTGAGGCGTCCGGCCAACGAGAAATCCATCGACTGGAACGCGGCCAACAACATTTCCCTCGACCCCAAGACCTTCGACATGATGGTTGCCGACGCCTTCAAGACCCTCGGGGGGAGCGGGCACGTCTACGCCAGCGATCGGGTCATCGGGGCCGATGCCAGCTATGCCATGCCGGTGACCACGGTCAGCAACACCGCCCTGACCCAGGTATTCGTCGACAACATGTTCCGGCCGGCTCTCAAGGGCATCAAGAAGAGCATCTTCGCGGACAAACCCTTTACCGTCCTGGTCTGCCCCCATGACAAGTTCGATCCCCAGCGCTACGACGGCCGCGTGCGGGTCGACCCCCGGATCGGCACCACCAGCACCATGGCCATCGCCATGGATTTCGAACGGCGCATCGGCGTGGTCTACGGTTCGGCCTATTGCGGCAGCGTCAAGAAGACGCTCTTCACGGTCATGAACTACATGCTGCCGGAAGTCGGCATCCTGCCCATCCACTGCTCGGCGAACGAGGGCAAGAAGGGCGACATCGCCCTGTTGCTGGGCCTGTCGGGCACGGGGAAAACCACCCTGAGCGCCGACCCCGCCCGGGCCCTGTTGGGCGACGACGAGCACGGGTGGAACGACAAGGGAGTGGCCAACTTCGAGAACGGCTGCTATGCCAAGCTCATCGCCTTGAACCCGGACAAGGAACCCGAGATTCACCACGCCTGCTTCCATCAGGCGCCCTGGAAGCGGCACGGATCCATCATCGAGAACGCCATGATGTATCCGAACGGCGAGTTCGACCTGTTCGACGACCGCCTGACCCCGAACAGCCGCGGGTCTTACCCGCTGAAGTATCTGTCGAACATCAAGAACAGTTCCCGCGGCGGGCATCCCTCGACGATCCTCTTCCTGACCGCCGACGCCAACGGCGTGCTGCCGCCGGTCTCGAGGCTGACGCGCGAGCAGGCCATGTTCTGGTTCATCATGGGGTACACGAGTAAACTCGCCGGCACCGAGACGGGGGTGACCGAACCCAAGTCCGCCTTCAGTCGCTTCTTCGGCGCCCCGTTCATGCCTCGCAACCCTGACGATTACGCCAGCCTGCTGGGGAAGAAGCTGGACGAGCACGGCACCGATGTCTACCTGATCAACACCGGCTGGAGCGGGGGACCCTACGGCGTGGGTTCGCGCATGGACATCATGCTGACCCGGGCCCTGGTGGCGGCTGCCATCGAAGGCAAGCTGAAGAAGGTCTCGTACCGCGAGGACCCGATCTTCAAGGTCATGGTCCCCAAGAGCTGCCCCGGCGTGAAGGACGCCAAGGTCCTGTGGCCGCGGAATACCTGGAAAGACAAGAAGGCCTACGACGCCCGCGCGAAGAAGCTGGCCACGGACTTCCAGGCCCAGTGGAAGGAAGCCTACGCCGGCAAGGGCATCGCCAAGGCCATCGCCGACCAGTGCCCGGGCAAGTAGTTCGGCTGATTGGCGAGCGGTAACCTGCGCAGAAGAGCGGCCGGGCCCATGAGCCCGGCCGCTTTTTCGCATCGGGAATGCGGCAATTTGTTGACCGCCTTGCCCGTTGCGGCCTATCTTCGCCTCCGAATAGTCCATCAGCGGAGGCGGAATGTTCGACCGGCATCAGGACCTCAAGGTCATCAAACGTTGCAAGCGGGGGGAGGAGGCGGCCTTCGCCGAGATCCTCCAACGCTATCGCGGGCCCATCTATAGCCTCTGCTTCCGCATGACCCGCAACAGCGAAGACGCCAACGACCTGGCTCAGGAGGTCTTCATCAAGGTGTTCGGGCTGCTCGACCGGTTCGACGAGCAGTACGCCTTCAGCAGCTGGCTCTTTCGCATCGCCACCAACCACAGCATCGACCACCTGCGACGCAATCGGCTGCGCTTTCTCTCCCTGGACGGGGTGACGGGGCGAGACGGCGAGGAGTACGAATTGCAGCTGCCCCACAAGGGGCCGGCCCCGGATACGATGTTGGAGCGGAAGCAGGCCATCCAGAGGCTGGAGGAGGTCATCGCCGAACTTCCGCCCCACTACAAGGCGGTAACCCTCCTGCGGCATGATCAGCATTTGAGCTACGAGGAGATCGCAGAAATCCTGCAGTTACCCCTGGGTACGGTCAAGGCGCGTATCCACCGTGCCCGCAACCTGATCCAGCAGATGCTCAAGGAAAGGGCCTACGACATTTGAATGCCCAGAAAACCTTGATTTTTTCTGCAACCATCGCCGCCGGGGTCCGTATGGGGGGACGCTGGCAGGTGATCATGTCAATGTCGGGGGATACGACACCTGCCTTGGCGAGCGGTGGGTCGCTTGCGACCCACCGCCGCCATGCCAACCCATCCCCGGCGGCCCGACGGCGGGCCGCACAGAAGGAGTCTCTGTCATGACCGGCCGCAAAACGGATCAGCCCCCCATCAGCTGCACCGACTGCTGCGCCACCCTGCAGGAGTACCTGGACGGATCCCTCGCAAAGACCGAGTCCATGCGTGTTTTCCTGCACTTGCGCACCTGTACCGGGTGTCAAACCGCCCTTGAACAGTGGCAGGCCACTTTTGGCCTGCTTGAGGCCATGCCGGCCTTGGGACCGCCTGCGGATTTCGATCGCCGGATCCTGGCCGCCGTTCCCTACGAATCCTACCGGTCGATGGCGGATCTGCGTCAGCCCCGGGTGCCGGTCATCCTGGCCGAGGAGACCCTCCCGGTTTGGGTGCGCTCCCCGGTGACCCGCCTGGCGGGCATGGTGATGGCCGCGGCCGCGGGTATCGCCATGGGTTGGTTCCAGGCCCCGCCGAATTTTGCCTACGGCGTGGTTGTCGGGTTGTTGCCCGAAGCGGTCGTGCGTTTGCAGGGCATGCTCCGGGTCGCAACCCTCGCCTTGCGCCGCAGCGGGGGCTGACCACCATGTCCCGGCAGCAGCAATCATCCCTTCTGCTTGTCTTTGTCGCCGTGACGATGACTCTGGCGCTCGCCCGTCCCGTTGCTGCAGGAAATCCGGAAGCCCCGCAAGAGGTTTTCAAGGTCGGGTTTCCCAGCGAGCGCGACTCGTTGTTGCGGGAGATTCGACGTTACAGCGCCCTGGTAAGCTCCATGCGCGATTCCCTGGATCTGGAAGATCTGGGGCTTGAGCTGAACGAAATGGAGCTGGCGCGGCTGGAGCAATCGATTGATCAGGTCGGCAGTGTGGTCGAACGCATCGGTGTTCAGCTCGGCCGGATGGATCTGCAGATCAAGGACAACCGCATCAGCCTGCTCGATGAAGCCGGCGAAGGCATCGTCATCAACATTCCCGAGAACCTCGACGAACACATCAGCCAGGGCCTGAACACCCTTTCGCAGCTGATTCTGTCCGATTTGCCCGACTCGGTCCATGTGGCCGACAAGGGCTGGACTTGGAGTTCCGGGTTCCGGACCGTTCCTCCGCGGCCGCGCAAGATCGTCACCGGCAATTTGGTCAAGATCGGGGATGACGTCCTTGTCGCGGAGGATGAGGATGTGCGGGGTAACGTGGTCGTGATCGGGGGAAACGCGGAAATCGCCGGGCGTGTCCAGGGCGATGTGGTCGTGGTGCTGGGAGACCTCCAGGTTGGCGGAGGCGCGGAGATCGAAGGCCAAACCGTTACCGTTGGGGGGAGTCTGGACCAGGATCCTGGTGCCAGCATGGGTGAGGTCACGGTTATCGATCCTCTTCCCAACGGCGGCTTTAGCCCGTACATGATGCTGGGACGGGGTTGGTTGTCGTTTTTCTTCACCCAGAGCCTGTTCGTGGTGGTTTTGATCATGGCCGGTCTGACGGCCCTGTTGACCCCTGCCAGGCGTTTCGAGGCCATTACCGGATCCCTGCGCAGGGAACCCCTGGTCGCCATGGGCATCGGGGTCTTGGCGGCCCTGGTCGGACACCTGGTGTTGTTTCTGCTGGGAGCAATCCTGGTCCTGACCGTGATCGGTCTGCCATTGGCCCTTCTGCTGGGTCTTGGCGCCGCTTTGGTTTCCCTCCTTGCGGTGGCGGTGGTCGGTGCGGTGGTCGGTGACGGCCTGTGCCGTAGCCTCGGTCGGCAATGTCCGTCGCCTGTTTTGGCGGTCGTGGTGGGCTTGTGCATTCTCCATTCCCCGGTTTTCATCGGCGCCCTGCTGGGTGCGGCTCTCGAAACGGAATTTCCCCTGCTGGCCCTCGGTGGGCTGGGCCTGCTCATCAAGGTCATCGCCTATTTCCTGGGCCTGGGCGCCCTCTTGAAATCCCGTCTCGGCAAAGCCTGATTCTCTTCCCGAAACCCGCCTCCCAATCTCCGTTCGGAACCCGTCGAGCGGGGATTTTCCATTTCCGAAAGGAACGAAATCCTGGGTGATTGTTCCCAGGGAGTTGGGGAAAATCACCCAACTTGTACATTTCCCCAAGAGGTGAGAATTAATTCCCTGGTCCGCCAATCTCATCAGAATCGATTTTTGCCTCTTTAATGTATTGAAATACAATGTGTTATGTCAAATCCAGGACGAGAGAAATATTTTTTCCCGTTGTCACTGCGGAGATGACAACAGGCATAATATGTGCGATAATATGAGAAATAATTATTAGATCAACTGGTAGGAGAACCGCATGGGCACCTTGATCAAGCAGCGCATCCATTCCGCTTCTCCTCGCCCGCACCCGGCGTCCCTGGCCCAACTCGCCCTGCTGACCATCGTCCTGGTCAGTGGGCCAGGGGCGCGCGTTGCCGAGGGAATGGAGGTTCAATCCTTCGCCAACGGCATCACCGCTCATATCCATTCTCCCGCGGAAATTTCTGCGGCTCTTGAGTATTCCGACCCGGAGGGTCTGGTCCTGGACCACCCGGCGGTGGGGTGCCTGGCCCTGCGCGATGACGCCGCCATCCGCACACCTTTTGATCCTTCCGTGGTCCGGATGGCCCTGGCTGCCTTGGAAGTGGACACCGATTTGACGGTGGAAGTGTTCGTGCTGCCCAACACTCCCGTGGAAGCGGGGGGAAGTTTTTCCCGACGGGGAGCCATCCTCTTGTCTCCCGGAACGGCTGCGATCGAGCCGTCCATCCAGGCCAACATCACCACCCATGAGATGGGTCACATCCTGACGTGGGCCTGCATGGACCGTTTTCCCGGTCGCTGGGAGGCCTACATGGAGTTGCGGGGTCTGGACCCGGTGGTGAACGGTCCGACAGCACGCCACGCGGACCGAGCCCGGGAAATCCTCGCTGAGGATATCCGCTTTCTCTTCGGGGGCCCTTTGGCCGTGGCCGGCGGCAATATTGAAAATCACGATTTGATGACCCCGAATCGGATCGATGGTTTGCGGGACCTGCTTGCCGGATATTTTGCCGATGCCCGGGGTCCGGTGGCCGCCGGCAGTTCCGCTTTTCCCAATCCATGCAACCCCTTGACGACGATCGAGATGGTCCTTCCCGACGATGTGTCCGCCTCGACCGGGCAAGCGCGGCTGGAGATTTTCGATCTGCGCGGGGGCCGGGTGCGGACCGTTACCGGCGGTTATCAGGCCAATGGCCGGGTGTCCCTGCGGTGGGACGGAACCACCGATGGAGGGTCGGCGGCGGCGAGCGGGCGCTATCTGTACGTTATGCATATGGGTGAGGTACTCTCGCGTGGGGCCGTCGTTTTGGTGCGTTAATTTGCTTTTTTATTCATTATTCTGAATATTCCCTGTACATACGCACGGATCCATGCCGATGGAGATTCCGGACTCCCACGGGGACCGGATCGTGCTTTCGATCCACCCATTGGGTCGTTTTGGGGTTGGGGGACGGGAGAGGTCAGCGATGATGAAAGCGAATCTGAGACGGGTTTGGCCTTTGGCCCTGCTGGGATGGTTGGCCGGGTGCAGTGGAACCGATACCCCGACGAGCGTTGATGAGGGGGTCGTGGAGAAGCGAACCGAAGTCATGGCGGGTCCACCCTACGAAGCCAATCCGGTGGTTTCTCCGGACGGCCAGTGGGTCTACTTTGAAGCCGACGCCGACGGCGACATGGAAATCTTTCGCGTGTCCCTGACCGGTGGGCTTCCCGAGCAGTTGACGGTGAACACGGTATTTGATTCCTCTCCCTCGGTTTCTCCTGACGGAACCCACCTGGTTTACGAATCAGACCTCGCCGGTCATCGGCACATCTACGCCCTGGATTTGGCCCAAATCGAGAACGGCCCGGTGGCCTTGACCTCGGGCACCTTCGACGACGCCGGCCCCGCCTGGTCCCCGAAGCAAGGGGCCATCGTCTTCGAAAGCAACCGCGACAAGATTGTCGGGTTGGATCTGTACCTCGTCTCCTCAGCAGGGGCCGACCTGGGCCGTCTGACCACGACGGCCGAGGGGATCTACTGCCGGACGGCGGACTGGTCGGCGGACGGTAGCCACGTCGTCTACGAATCCAACGCCACCGGGTGGAGCGCCTTGTACACCATCGGCGTCGCGGGCGGCAAGGGAGTCCAGATCACTCCGGACGCCGGTTATGAAGGTCATCCCGCCTGGTCCCCCCTGGGCGATGTCATCGCCTTCGAGTCCACCCGGGACGGAGCAACCCAGATCTACCTGACCCCAGCCACGGGTGGCTCCTGGACCCAGTTGACCCGGCTGGGAGGCTACTGGCCCCAGTGGTCGCCCGATGGCACCGCCATCGTCTACGGGGTATTCGACGGAGCCAATGCGGACGTGGTGACGATTACCGTGCCCTGAGGGGGCGGAGCTGCGCAGGCAAAATGGGATTGGCAGGGTGGCGACTACAGAGCTGTTTGGCATCCCCGACGGGGATCGAACCCGTGTTGCCGCCGTGAAAGGGCGGTGTCCTAACCACTAGACGACGGGGACGCCGAGCATTGGAGCGGCAAAAGCTACAATTTCCTTGCCGGGAAGTCAAATCCCGGTCCTTGCAGGTCGGGGCGGCGGGTCAGCGCGACGCCTCGCTCAGCAGGATGGCGGAAGTCCGCGCGCCCCGCCGGAAATTCTCCAGATGGAACTTTTCGTTGGGCGAATGGATGTTGTCGGTGGCCAGGCCGTAACCCAGCAGCAGCACCGGGGCCTTCAGACAATCCTGGAAGGTGCCCACGATGGGAATGCTGCCGCCTTCGCGGATGAACACGGGCTTGGCTCCGAAACCCTGCTCCAGGGCGGCCATGCCCGCCTTCACCATGTCCGAGTCGCGCGGCACCAGGACGGGCGCGGCGTTGTGCAGGTTTTCCACCTCGACATTCACCCCTGCGGGCGCGTGCGCCAGGACGAATTCCCGGAAGGCCGCAGCGATGGCGTCGGGGTCCTGGTTGGGGACCAGCCGCATGCTCACCTTGGCCGTGGCCTTGGCGGGGATGATGGTCTTGGCGCCCTCGCCGCCGTACCCACTCACCAATCCGTTCACATCGCAGGTCGGGCGGGCCCACATCCGTTCCAGGGTGGTGAAACCCTTCTCACCCCAGGGTCCGGGAGCGCCGGTTTCCCCGCGCAGGATTTCGTCGGTGTAGCCCAGGGCGGCGAAGCCGTCCCGTTCCTCCTGGTCCAGCTCCAGCACGGAGTCGTAGAACCCCGGCACGAGGCAGCGGCCGTCGCCGTCGGTCAGCGAGGCCACGATGGCCGCCACAGCGTTGCCCGGGTTGCGGACGGTGCCGCCGTAGCTGCCCGAATGCAGGTCCATGGCCGGGCCGTTGACCCTGATCTCCATGAAACAGAGGCCCTTGAGGCTGTAGCAGATGCCCGGAGTTGTCTCGTTGTAGAGAGTGGTGTCGGAAATGACCACGGCGTCACAGGCAAGCTTGTCGGGATTCTCCTCGGTAAAGCGGTAGATGCTGTGCCCGCCGCATTCCTCTTCGCCCTCGATGATGAACTTGACGTTGACCGGCAGGTCCTGGCCGGTCCGCACGTATGCCTCCACGGCTTTGAAGTGGGCGTAGAGCTGTCCCTTGTCGTCGCTGGACCCGCGGGCATAGAGAACCCCATTCTCGATGACCGGTTCGAAGGGAGGATGGTTCCACAGTTCCAGGGGATCCACCGGCTGCACGTCGTAGTGGCCGTAGAACAGCAGGGTCTTGCGGTCGGGTCGAATTTCGCTCTGGGCGTACACCAGGGGGTGGCCGCCCAGGTCGAAGGTCTCGACGGCCAAGCCCAGGTCGCGCAACTCGTCGGCCACGAAACGGCCGGCGGCCTGGACGTCGGCTGCGTGTTCGGTCTGGGAGCTGATGCTGGCGATGCGCAGGAAATCGCACAGCTGGTCCAGATGAAGCTGCCGATTTTCCTGCAAATATTCTAAGACCTTTTCGCTGGCCATGGGGCTCTCCTTCTGGTAGCTTTTTCCCGCCTGCAGGGCCGGGAAAGGGTATTTCCGGTAGGATTCCTGCAGAAAACTACTCTTGACAGCATCTCGTGTCGAGGCGATTGTGTCGCGGTTCAGCGAACCCGGGGTTTTCCGGGCCTGTATCCGCAATTCTGACTTTCCCGCAGGCCGGCCGAAGCTTTTTGAGCGTCCGCGAACCGGTGGGAAAGGAACCTTAATCCAGGGAGGGCCCCCATGGCCGACATGATTATCAGCAAGAGCAAGACCAAGGAATCCGTCAAGGATTGCAACGTGTCCGGCGAGTTTTACGCCGCACTGGACGCCAAGGTCCGGGAAATGATCAAGGCCGCCGAGAAGCGGGCCCTGGACAACGGCCGCAAGACGGTTCGTCCCCACGACCTGTAGGAGACGCTTCGGAATTCGTTTCCGAAATGGTACTCGTTGACGGGCCTTCCCTCGGGAAGGTCCGTTTTTTTCTGCCCGGCATACCCCGTTGCCCGTTGGCGACAAGGCCACGCGGGGGCGCTTACCGGGGTTGTCGGGACTCTTCGGAATCGCGCTCTATTGCGCCTCTGTCCCCGGCCGCCGCTTTGCATCCATCCCGCCGGGAGGCGATATGGCGACCAGGATCAAGACCGGGGTGTTGCAGGGAATTCAAGGATTGGCCGTGGTGGCGGAGGTGGATCTGAGCCGGGGGTTGCCCGGTTTCCACCTGGTGGGATTGCCCAACACGGAGGTGCGTGAGAGCCGTGATCGTGTTCTGGCGGCGTTGCGGAACAGCGGGGTCAAGATCCCCCCGGCCAGGATCACGGTGAACCTGGCTCCGGCAGGGGTACGCAAGGAAGGGGCTTCCTGCGACCTTGCTCTGGCCGTCGGTGTGGTGGCCGCCGCGGCGCGCAAGGGACGGGGTTTCGGCCGCCCGGTGGATGCCGGACGTTTGGACGCCTTGTTTCTGGGGGAGTTGTCCCTCTTTGGACAGGTGCGGCCTCTGCGGGGCTTGTTGCCGATCCTGCTCTCCTTGCGCGGCATGGGCTCCCGGGTGGCCGTGGTTCCCCGGGAACAGTATGCCGAAGCCGCCTTGGCGCCGGGTTATGATTTGGTGCCGGTTCAGAGCCTGAGCGAGGCCCTGGAATGGCTGCAACGAGGGGAGTTGCCCACCCCCCCGCCTGGTCCGAGCACCGGGCCGGATGGGGCGGACCGCGCACAGGCCGCCGAAATGTTGGGGGATCTGGATGGGCAGGCCCTGGTGCGCAAGGCGGCGGTGGTGGCGGCGGTCGGTCGCCACAATCTGCTGCTGGTCGGGCCCCCGGGAACGGGGAAGACCCGACTGGCGCGGTTGTTGGCCCGGATCCAGCCGGACCTGGAGCAGGAAATGGCCCTGGAGGTCACGCGCATCCACAGTGCCGCGGGCCGGTCTCCCGGCTGCGGCCTGATGGTTCGACCGCCCCTGCGGGCGCCCCACCATACGACGACTCGTGCAGGCCTGGCCGGCGGGGGAACGCGGCTGGATCCGGGCGAGGTCACCCTGGCCCACGGCGGCATCCTGTTCCTGGACGAGTTGACGGAATTCCGGCCCGGTGTCCTGGAGATCCTCCGCGAGCCCCTGGAGGAAGGTCGGATATCCCTGGTGCGCGCCGGCGGCGGTCGCTCTTATCCGGCGTCGTTCCAGTTGGTCGCCGCCATGAACCCCTGCCATTGCGGATACCTGGGTAGCGGTCTGCGACCTTGCCGCTGCACGCATGCCGAACGATTGCGCCATCGGAGCCGGATCTCCGGTCCGCTGCTGGATCGCTTCGATCTCTTTGTGGAAATGGGAGAGTGGGAAGGACGATTCCTGGGCCGTTCAAGAGGTGAGCAGCACCCGGAGCGGGAAGCGGATTGGCGCAGGCGACCGCACACCGATCACTTGACCGCAGCCCGGGACCGACTTCGCCTTTCTCCACCGGGGATCTCAGAGGCGGCGGTGTCTCTATTGGAAGAGATGCGCCGCCCTTTGGGCCTGTCGCTCAGGGGTGTCGTCCGTTGCCAAAGGATCGCCTCGACCTTGGCTGCTTTGGACGGTGTGGGTCGAGCGCTGCCGGGGCACATTCGCGAGGCACTCGAATTCCGCCGGGGAATCCTCGACCCGGCGGCAGGTCAGTTCTAGAGAGGCCTCAGAACGATCCCTGAAAGCCCAGGGACATGTTCAGCGTGCTCATGTCGACGGAATTGTAACTGGTGACCATCTGCTCCGTGAAGGACCTGGTCTCGGGGTCAATGGGAAATTCCTCGAGCGGCACCGGCTGGGAACCATCGTTCAAGACCAGGAAGTTGTCATCCGGTTCCCACTGCAGGGTGTTGGTGTGCAGAACCGCTTCGAGGCGGATGCTGATGGTGCGGTCAGCCAGGATGCGGATCCCCCCGCCGAAGTTCATGTCGTTGGACCCGGTGGATCCATTGTTGTAATTGCTGTTCATGTCATACCAGGTGCGTCCGATCCCGGCGGTCACATAGGGGTGGAAGCGGCCGCGGCCCTCGCCCTTGATGGCAAGGGGGTAGACCACGGCGTTGACACCGAACTGAACAGCCAGCAGGGAACGCGCTTCGGCGTCGTATTCTCCCAGGGGGGGCTCATCGAAATCCACCGTGGAGCCGGTGTCGTTCTCCCGCCGGTGGCGGTTGGTGATGGTCGTTTTGTATTCGGAGAAGGAGAGTCCGCCCAGGGTCTCGACGGTGAGCCAGCGGTTCAGGCTGTAACCCAGATGGAAGACGGGGTTGAAGGCGGTGCCGCCGTTGATGTCCACATCGCCCCAGTAGGTCGCCTCGTCGTTGAACTTGTAGATGATCTGTTCCTGATTGAACACCGACTGGTTCAGATCAAGCCGGCCGAGAGAAAGTCCAAACTGGATTTTCCCCGGCTGCAGGTGGGGCTCCCAGGCCTTGGCGGCAACCTCCTTCTCAGCCTGGGCCTTTTTGGCCAGGTCCTCATTCCGTAACAGATGAAAAATCTCGGTTGATCCCTTATCCTGGGCCAAGGCAGGCAAGCCGGCCATAAGGCACAATCCGGCAACGATGAAAGTCAGCAACTTGTGGGACATGAACTTCGACTCCTGTCCGGGGTGGACCCGGGGAATGCGGGGATGCGGCCATCAGGCATCGATAATGACAATTTAAGGTGGCGGCAGCCCAGATTCAACCCCTAACCCGTTCTCCCCTGGCCAAGAGGTCCGGCGGGGGATATTGGCCGCCCAGGACCAAATCCGTATATTTCCGTTGGACCCCGGCCAGCGCGTCATCCCTGAAAGGATCAACCACTTGCAATCCGGTATGCCCTGCGGATCCCGTTTTGGTCCCGTTCCCGCGCCCGGGCGGCTGGGTGTCATCCTTGCCGTGTCGGGGTGCCTGTTGGCCGGGACGCACGTGCGGGCTCAGGGAGTCGATTTCCCCGGGCCGGCCATCGTGGATCTGGATACCACGACAATCAGCTGCAGCAGGGTGACCGGTTTTGCCGATGCCGACCGCTACCTGGTGATCGGGACGGCGGATGGTTTCCTGGACCTGGCCCAGTTCCGGGTCCAGACCGGCACCATCGGCTTGTTGAACCGGTTCGAGGCCGGGGGACTCGCCATGGACCTGATCCCGGACCCGCTCCGTTTGGGAGCGGGGGGACTGGTGGCGGCCATGGCCAATCCGGACCGGTTGGACTTTCTCACCGTCCAACCGACCTTGCCCTACTTCATGGTGGAGGAGTCCCTCGATCTCCCCGAGGACCCCGGTCGCGTGCGGGAGGTGGCCCTGGGTGTGACGGCCGACCCGGGTCTGGTGGTCTCCCTGCCGGGGTTGGATCGCGTTGTGGTCCTGGGCCATGGCTCCGGGCAATGGTCCATTCGCCAGGAGGTGCCCGTTGGGGACGGTCCAGGTTCCGTCGGAGTGGGGGATCTCGACGGTGATGGGTTGGAGGAAATCTACCTTTCCCAGAGCGGATTCCTGTCCCGGGACGTGGGGGTTCTGGTCCAGGACGGTTCCGGTCATTTTCATCTGGAGACAACGCTGGACCTGGGCACCCCACCGGGGCCGCTGGCGGTTTTCGATATCGACGGAGCTGCTCCCGTGGAACTGGTGGTCGGTGCTGCCGAGCAGCCCGCCGCCCACGTGTTCACCTTCACTTCCGGGTCATACCTGGACCGGGATCAGATCGTCCTCGATCTCCCGGTTGACGCCCTGAAGCTGGACCATTTGCTGGACGGCCGGACCGCCCTGCTCACGGGAAACATGGCGCGAGGAGTCGTGGAGATGCAGGTCCTGTCCTCCGGTGTCTGGTCGCCGGCCGGCGCCTACTACTCCGGCTGCCGTCCCGTGGACTTCCTGCTGCATGACCTGAGCGGGGACGGGCGCTTCGATGTGACCTGCGTGGGAGAGGCGCCCGGAATCACGGTCCTCTACGGGGATCCGAGTCGCCTTTTCTGGACCTATCCGGTTTCGGTACTCCAGGGCGATCCCCTCGGCCTATCCCTCATCGACACCGATGGTGGCGGCCGTCCCGACGCCGTGGTCGTGTCCAGCCTGAGCTCCCGGATTGATCTCTTCCCGGCTTTGATCGACGGAGTTTTTGCCGTCCTGCCCACGTCGATGGATCTGGGCTTCCCTCCCGGCCAGATGGTCGGCCTGGGGGAGTTGGTTTCCGGTGGAGAACCCGTGGCCGTGAGCGATCCGGTGGGGAGCCGGATCATCACCTTCGACCTTTCCCGCAATGGGGTGCTCAATGCCCTGGACACCATTGCCAGCGGGGGCGGTATCCGTCAACTCCTGGCTGCGGACATGGACGGGGACGGACACGGGGATCTGGTCTACCTGAAGAACGGCCTCAGCGAGGTGAACCTGGTTTTCGGCCTGGGTGAGGGGCGCTTTGCGGATCCGCTCGTCTTTCCGACCATGGCCGTCCCCACGGCGGCGACCAGCCTCGACCTCGACGGAGATGATGACAGGGAACTCGTCTTTGTCGACGGACTCAGCCAGAGCTGGTGGATGGAGAACACCAACGGCAGGAATTTCGGCAACACGACTTCCATCCCCGCAGGGAGCAGACCGGCCCTGCTGACCGTCGGCGACTTCGACGGAGACCTGGATGAAGACCTGGTGGTGGCCAACAACGGTGAGCGGACGCTGTCCTTTTTCGAGAACGACGGTGCGGGCCATCTGGTGGCCCGCTTGTCGGGGTATTCCCTCGACGGTGCGGTCTCATCCCTGGAGGTGGCCGATGTTTCGGATGATGGCCGGCAGGACATCCTGGCGAACCAGCGTGAACTCGGCGCCACGGCGGTGGTGATTCCCCAGGCGGGGTTTTCCGGGGCGACCACCTTCTCCTACGCCTTCGGGCCTGACATCGCGACCCTCGCCACCGGCTTGTTCAACGACGACAATCGGGGGGATATCCTGGCCCTCGACGGGGAGTTCCGCTTGGGCATGACCTTGCTGAACGGTTTTCGGAATCTGGTGGCCGTCACTCCCCAGGCGCTGGAGTTTTCCTGTTCGACGGCCGGCCCACGTTTGATTGTTTCCCCGGACCGACCGGGCTCATGGTCCTTGGCCGGGGCCCTGGTCCGGGACGGAAACGTCGTCTGGTCGGGATTGGCGGGTCCGGGCTGGTCGGTGGACGGAGACATGGCCTACGATCGCGGCCGTTGGCTGTGGGATCCGGATCCCGGTTTCCCGGCAACAAGTGTCGCCGGGACCCCGACCGCGCCCTTCCGGCTGCGTCTGACCCTGGGCACAGGGGGGGACGCCGAAACGCTGGAAAAGGTTTGGGATGATCCCTGTGGCAAGACCGCCCCGGTGGCCGGTGCTCCGGCGCTGGCCTGGTCGGGTCTCCCGCGACCCAATCCCTTCAATCCGGTCCTGCAGTTCAGCCTCGACGTCAAGCGGCCCGGGCAGGTTGCGGTGGGCGTGTACGACGTGCGCGGCCGCCTGGTGCATGAGCTCTACCGCGCTGTGACTCCCGTCGGAAGGTTGGACCTGACCTGGCGGGGAGAGACGGCACAGGGACCCGCGCCGTCAGGGGTCTACGTCATCCACGGCGCGACCGAGGGCGCCCGCCTTTCCGCCAAGGTCGTGCTGGCCCGCTGAACCCCGTCAGGCCGGGTTTTGGGGTAACCGGCGGACTTCCTCCACCAATTCCACCTTGAACCGGTCCCGGACGGCCGCCTGCATGCGCGCGGCGAGACGGGAAATCTGATCGCTGGTGGCCCGGCCCGCGTTGACGATGATGTTGGCGTGTCGCTCGAATACCCGGGCGTCGCCCTCGTGCATCGCCTTGGCGCCGGCGGCCTCCAGCAGACGGCCCGCCGCCTGGCGACGGTCGTCGGGGGAGGCGGCGGGTAGGTTGCGGAACCAGCTTCCGGCGCACGCCTGGTCGACCGGATGCTTGGCGCGCCGGTCGGCGATGCGTTCGTGCCGCACCGCCATGGCCTGGTCCCCGTCGCCCGCGCACATGGCCAGGGTGACGTCGAGCAGCACCGCGCCCGTCTCGCGCAGCTGGGTGAGGCGGTAGGCGAACCCGAATTCATCGGCGCCGACTTCCTCGATGTGGCCTTCGGGGGTCAACAGGCGTGCCGTCCGGACGAATTCGCCGATTTCGTGGCCGTAACATCCGGCGTTGCCCATGACGGCTCCGCCGAGGGTGCCGGGAATGCCGGAGGCGAATTCCAATCCCACCAGGCCGGCGTTCAGGCTTTGCGCGATGAGCGAGTCGAAGTCCAGACCGGCCCCGGCAGTGACGAGATTTCCGGTCACGGAGAAATCGGAAGTCTCGACCTTGAGGATCACGCCCGCGAAACCATCGTCCGGGGCGAGGACGTTGCTGCCGGCGCCGAGGATGTAGAAAGGTAGGCCGGAATTTTCCACCCAGCGGTGGAACCGTAGCGCGGCTTCCGGTGTTGTCAGGCGGCACACCAGACCGGCTGGGCCGCCAACCCGGAGAGTCGTCAGGTCCCGCAGAGGCACTTGCCGACGTGTCAGCGGAGCCAAATCGGGAGGCAAGTCCGGGATGAAGGGCGTATCGGCGGTCATGAGCTCAGGTTCGCCTTTCGGGTTTCCGTCACAATGGAACACTCGATCGCCGGCGTCAACCCGGGTCGAGGGGTTTGGCAACGGGGCTGCCGTGCGGTAACTTGTGGCCGGGGTAAAGGTGCCCGGACGTCGTTGGCGCCGTGCCCCGGAAAGCGACTTCTGTGCAGGAACGACGGATCATTCAGGGTGCCTTCGCCGCGTCTCTGCTGCTGCACTTGGTGTTGGCTGCGGCGACTTGGCGCATTCCCCTGTTTCCCGAGATCGATCCTGCGGCCCTGGCGGCGCCTGATGATGCGGTGGAAGTTTTCCTGATGCCGGCCGAAGACCAATCGGCGCACAACATGGAACTGCCGCGAAAATATACCGAGATCCCCGACCGCCTGGCCAGCGAGACGCCACCGGACCAGGCGGAATACCTGGCCATGCACCACGCCTTGGCCGCGGACAACGTCCTGGGCGGTGACGCGGACCAGCCATCGGCCGAAAAGGAATGGATCAGCGACCAGGTGCAGATCCGGAAGGAAGATCTCGCCGGCGATCCCGGGATCCAGACCACCGATGCGGTGCCCCCGTCCCCTCCGCCGTCGTCGGGCGTGAGGCAGGATGACCCCACCACCGGAACCGCCGAAAATGCGCCTCGGGAAACGATGAGCGACGATGCCCGGGGCGAGGGCACCTGGGCCCTGGCCGAGCCGCGTCCCGGACAGCAGGAGGCCCGGGATTCCGATCGGCAATCCCGAACGGGGGATCCTCAGGCGCCGACCTCGGAACTGGATCGGTGGTGGCGACAGGAGCAGCCCTCCATCCTCAAGCAGGGGCGGCAGGGCTCGGACGGGGACCGGGGCTTCGATTTCGACCAGGCCGCCAAGGGGAAGGTGACTTCCGGTGTGGCCGTCGACGGGGACTTCAGCCTCAACACCTATGAATGGGATTACGCTCCGTGGATGCACCGGTTCACCAACGAACTCTACCGGCACTGGGTTCCGCCCTATGCCTATCGCCTGGGCATCCTGCAGGGACACACGGTGATCAAGCTGGTGGTGCGCAAGGACGGTACCGTCGCCTCGCTGGACGTCCAGGAAACCGAAGGGCACGAGTCGCTGCACGAGGCTTCGGAGGCCGCGCTGCGCGCCTTCGCTCCTTACGCGCCTCTGCCGCCGACCTTCCCCGAGGAGAATCTTGTGATCATCCTGGGACTCTACTATCCTGCGCTGCAGCGCTAAACACAGCACGGTCCGCTGGGGCGGGCCGAATCGGAGGTTGATCCGTCCATGTGGGAAATGATTCTTGCCGGCCGCTACATGATGGTGCCCATCGCCCTGGCTTCGTTCACGGGGATCGCCATCATGCTGGAACGTATCTACGTCCTGCGCGCCCGGCACATCGTGGTGCCGGAGATCGCCGAGGCCGTGGAGACCCTCGCCGTGGGGCGGGACCTGGAAGTCGCCCGGGCGATCTGCAAGCGTCGCCCCGGCCCCTTTGCCAACATCGTCATGACGGGTCTTGACCACGCCGACAGCGACTGGACCATCATCCGCGACGTGATCCAGGAGGCCGGTCGCCAGGAGGGCGTGCGCCTGGTGCGCCGACTGGGGATCCTGGAGACCGTGGCCGCGGTTGCCCCCTTGCTCGGCCTGCTGGGCACGGTGCTGGGTATGATCCGCGTGTTCACCACCATTTCCGCTGCGGGGCTCGGCAACCCGGAGACCCTTTCGGGCGGGATCAGCGAGGCCATGGTGACGACCGCTGCGGGTTTGATCGTGGGTATCCCCAGCCTCGTGGCATATAACTGGTTGAACGGTCGGGCGGAGAATATCATCTTCGAACTGGAATTCTACGCAGCCAAGGTGCTTGATACCCTGCGCATCAGGCAGGGCCCCGTCGGGAATTCCAAGTCCGCTGGAGTTGTCTGAGCATGGATTTCCAGCCCCAGCGCAAGGGCCGCGGTCTGATCATCAACGTCACGTCCCTGATCGATGTGATGTTTCTGCTGCTGATCTTCTTCATGGTCTCCTCGACCTTCAAGAATCAGCCGGCGATCAACATCGTGCTGCCGCGGGCCGCCACCGCCACCGATACGCCCGTCACGCCGACGGTGCTGTACCTGACGCGCGAGGGGGACATCTACGTCAACGACGCCCAGGTGACGCGAGAGGAATTGCCCGCGGTGCTGCGGCGCCTGCAGGCGGAAACGGGACAGGACGCCATCGTCCTGCGCGGGGATGCGCACGTGGAATACGGGGACGCCATCGGTCTGGTCGATGTCCTCAGGCAAAACGGGTTTACACGGCTCAATATTTCCGTCCGGGCTGCCGGGCAATGACGCGAAAGGCGATCGATTGATGGCAAAAACCCTCGTGACTAGGCTGTTGGCTCCGGGCTTGATCCTGGCGGGCCTTCTGCTGCTGGCCACCGGATGTACCAGCGACGATCCGAGCGCCGTGGGTTCGGGGCAGCAGGATCTGAGTTTCGACCTGGTGGTGCAGCCTCTGAAGGCAGATCAGACCGACGGATTCGCCGCCCTGGAAATCCAGGACGAAAAGATCCCGGTGAGTCAGCAGCAGGTGATGTACCTGGGGTTCCAGGGCGGGACCTCGTCGTCCATCCTGGTCAACTTCTCCTTCGATGACCTGTATTCCGATGAATTCCCCGAAGAGATCTTCACCGCCGAGAACATCAAGTCCGTCAAGCTGAGCCTGGTCAAGTTGGATTTCTACGGGAATGGGGGAAACTTTCCCAGCGGGGAACCCCCGAGCTTCTACTACACCTTCAAGGAACTGGATGCTCCGTTCGACACCACCGCGGTACCGGGGCCCGTGCCCCCCGCGAGCCCGGTTGAATTGATCCGGAATCCTCGGGATTTCGCCGACGGCAAGGAACCCAACATTCCCCTGTTCGAATCCGATTTCCTGGGCTGGCTGGCCGAAGGTGGCCAGCGGGGTTTCGTCCTTTCCGCGGATGTCGGGAGCGACGCGGCCCTGGTGGGGTTCTGCGGCCGGGAATTCCTGCGGTACAACGAACTCGCGGATCTCGGCGTGGGAACCATCGTGGCGCCGAATCTGCAGGTGGAATTCAATGAGGGGGTTGTGCTCGCCGACACGACGGCGGTCCTGCTCATTCCTCCCTACGCGGACTCCAGTACCTTCGATGAGATCGGGGAGGCTCCTGCGGAGCCGGGCGACGGTTTCATCGTACGGACCGGTCTGCGCTCCTACCCAGCTTTCCGTTTCGATTTCAGCGGGCTTCCGGCCAACGCCTTCATCAACCGGGCCGTGCTGTCGGTGACCAACGACACCCTCACGAGTTACGGCAACCGCCACTCCCTGGTCGTCTGCGAGCTCCCGGTGGAAGCCTTTACCGAACCGGCCGACACGCTCAGCCTTACCGATCTGGGTGACCAGGTCTACGTGATCACCGGACAGACCAGCTTGGAACCCGCCACCGACCGTGACATCCGCTTCAACGTGACCCAGGCGGTGCAGCGTCTGGCCAACGGGGTTTACGAAGGCGAGCGGGCCCTGGTGATCACCGCGGGAGAGGATTTCGCACCCCTCTACGACCAGGGCACCATCGACCCGGAATTCTACTATTCGCAGTTCAATTTCATGGGCTTTGCGGCGCCCGATACCCTGGATCGCCCACACCTGGAAATCACCTACAGCTTGTCCGGTCTGGTCGGCGAAGGGAGCAAGTGATGAAGCGAATCGCGCTGCTGCTTCCGCTTTGCTTGCTGTTGGGCGCCACAGCCGAGGCCCAGACGCCCCTGGCGTTGACCAACATCGGCCAACGCCTGGAAAACGAGGATGCCCGCATGACCGGTCGCGGTGGTTGGGGCATGGCCGTGGACGACTCGACCCATCCGGGCTTTCAGAACCTGGCCTCGCTTTATTCCGTGCGAAAGGTGGCCTTGAGTTTCTCCGCCTACGGGGAACAAGCCACCTCCGAGGATGCCCACGGGACACGGACCACTTCACGGGTCTTCACGCCTGATTTTCGCGTGGCCCTGCCGGTGTTCAAGGGGCGACTGGCGGTGACCGCGGGATTCGTGGCCGACCGCTCGTCCCAGTACGACACCAGCGTGGATTCGACCTGGAACGTCTGGTCGGACACCATCTCCGGGAAGGTGCAGTTCCTGCGGGACGGCAGCGTGTTCCGGGTGCCGCTCGGGGTGGCCTTTTCGCCGCGGGACGGCATCAGTCTGGCTGCGGCGCTGAATCTGCAGAACGGGACCCTGCGGGAAAGCCTCTACAACCTGCTCCAGGATCCCTCGTCCATGACCGGAGTGCCCTTTTACCAGACCAACCTTCTGGTTCAGGAGGACACTTATTCCGGGACCAGCGCCACGTTTTCCGCCCTGCTGAAACCCACGCATATGGTTCGCTTCGGTTTGTCGTATACTCCCGCCTACGATCTGGATGTGGACAGGAAGATGGAGATGGGTGGGGTGGCCCAACGCGCGACGACGAGTTTCCGGTATTCCCTGCCGGCCGAATATCGTACCGGCCTGTCTTTTGCCCTGCCGGGCCGCTGGCGCCTGGGAGCGGATTACCAGTACCGGGATTTCCGGGATTTCACCGGGGAAGATTCCTGGGCCGAGGCCATGGAGGCCGAGCACACCTTGTCTTTCGGTGTGGAAAGGGTCAGGGCGCACGCACGTCACGGGGGCTGGAACAATCTCCCGGTGCGCTTCGGATTCCGTGCGCGGACCTGGGCCTACCAGGTCGGCGGCAGTCCGGTCGAGGAAAGGACATTCAGCGCGGGAACGGGTTTCCCTTTCCGGGGCGACCTGGGGCAGCTGGACATGGCATTGTCGTACAGTCTGGTCGGAAACCTCGACGACAACGGGATGGAAAGCCGTATTCTCAGGCTGACCCTGTCGGTAACGGGTCTGGAGCGTTGGTGGTAATTGCCGATCTCAGGCATCGCACGCAACGGGAACAAGGAGTGATGGCATGCGGAAAATGATATGGAGCGCTCTTCTGGTGATGGCCATCCTGGCCCTGGTCGCCACGGTGGGGTGCAAGGAGAAGGTTCCGGCGACGGAACTGGAAAAATTGATGGCCCGGACCAGTGAACTTGACGGGCAGGCACTGCAGGACACCCTGCGGACCTATATGGGCGAGGGGAAGCCCTCTGCGGTCTATGCCAACTTCATCCTGGGCAACTGGTTCTATTCCGCCGCCTCGGACAGTGCGGCGATAACCGGCTGGGGCGGCGAGGGGGCCAATGCCCTGCTGGATAGCGCCGAAACCTATATGGTGCGATCGGTGGTCCTGGACTCGACTTTCGTCGAGGGGTACGTGAACCTGGGCGCACTGTGGGATGACCGCAGCGAACAGATGAGTTCACGGGATGTGCGCGACCAACGTTTGGCCGCGGCCGAAATGAATTATCAGAAAGCCCTGGAAATCGATCCGTTCAATGAGAAAGCCCGCTGCAATCTTGGGTCGCTCTATCTGCGCCAGAAGAAGACGGACCAGGCCCTGAAGGAGTTCGAGGGTGTGCTTGATCACGACCCCCACAGTGCCCTGGCACACTACAACCTGGCCATCATGTTCGCCGAAGCCAAGATCTATCGTGAGGCTGAGAACGAGTGGGAGCTGGCCTCGAAGTACGACCCGGACGGGGATATCGGCGATCGCTCGCGCGCGAACATCAAGATCGTAGGCGACCTGATGAATGCGACGGTACCCGACAACCTGAAGCAATGACCTTTCCGCTGGAGATCCCCGCGCCGGTGCGCGAATTGTTGCCGCCCGGCACGGGGATCCTGCTGGGTATCAGCGGCGGAGTGGACTCCGCCGTGACCTTGGCGCTGTTGCGCTCCCTCGGGTGCGACGTCCAGTGCGTGACCTTCAAGAACATCTGCTTCGCCGAAGCCGACACACCAGCCAGCGCCTGTTGCTCATTGGACGCCATCGCCGACGCCCGCGACCAGGCCCATCGCTTCGGGGCCTCCCACTGGGTCGCCAATATCGAGGAGCCGTTCCGGGCCCGGGTGATCGAACCGTTCGTCGCCGAGTATGCCGCCGGGCGCACTCCCAACCCCTGCCTGAACTGCAACAGTGAACTGCGGTTTCCCGAACTGGTCCGTTTGGCCGAGCGCCAGGGTTGCGCGTTCGCCGCCACCGGCCACTACGCGCGGATCGACCACCCCGGCGGCGGCCTGCTGTGCCGGGGGCTGGATCCGGAAAAGGATCAGTCCTACTTCCTGCACCGGGTGGAGCGCCGACTCTGGCCCCAGGTCGTCTTTCCTCTGGGCTGGTTCACCAAGGGGCAGGTTCGCCAAGCTGCGGCGGAATTGGGCCTGACGGTGGCGGACAAGCCGGACAGTCAGGAGATCTGTTTCGTGCCTGATGACGATCGGTCGGGACTCTTTGCCGAGCTGGCGGCGGTCGGCGACCCCAGCACGGTGCCGGGTGAAATCGTCGACAGCACGGGGGAAATCCTCGGACGACACCGCGGCCTGGTGCATTACACGGTGGGCCAGCGCCGGGGACTGGGTGTTGCCGCGCCCCGGCCCCTCTACGTTCTGGCCCTCGAGCCCCGGAACAGCCGGTTGGTCGTGGGGCCGGCGGAGGAACTGGAACAGTCCCGTTTGAGCGGGGATCGATTCGTGGCGGCGGTGTCGGAACTTCCGGATCGTTGGCGGGTCGGGCAGCCCCTGCGGGGAACGGTGGAATCGCAGGTGACCCTGCGGGTCCGCCATCGCCACGCCGGTGCCGCCGTGCAGGAGTGGGTACGATCGGGCGACCGTTTCGATGTCCGGTTGAAGGATCCTGTCCGCGGGGCGGCCCCCGGTCAGGGCATGGTTTTGTATGGAGATGATGTGGTGCTGGCCGGGGCGCGCATCCTGACGACGTCGTCTTGAGGTCCGTTCGACGAGGTGCAACGTGAAGAAAAGATTGATCTGGCTTGTGCCCGTGATCCTGGTCCTGACGATCGGGCTGCTGGCCCTGGTGGCGCCTCTGGTGATTCCGGCGGACCGGACGGCGGCCCTTCTCGCCGACCGGGTGAATGCCGCAACGGGCTGGAACCTGGAACTGGACTCGGTCAAGGTCAGGGTGTGGCCTCACGCGGGTCTGAAGCTGGGATCCGGCCGGATGACGGGGTTGCCGCCCGACAGCGGCGTGGAGGAGGCCGGCTGGCAGGGAGGAGCCCTGCGCTTCTCCCTCTTGCCCCTGCTGCGGGGACGACTCGAAGCGGCGAGCGCCACCCTGGACGGCGTGGATTGCCGGGGTCGTAACGGAGACCATGCCTACACCCTTGCCGGTGGCGACCTGAGGCTGAAGGACCTGGCCCTGGACCTGGAGAACGAGACTGCCGCCATCCTTCCGGCTGCGGGCCCGGTGCGCTGGGAACTGGCCGCCTCCCGCCTCCAGTGGGACGCCTACCCTTTGGAAAACCTGGATGCCGAGGGCTGGGCCGACGCCGATTCCCTGGTCGCCGAAACTTGGGGAGCCAAACTGTCCGGCGGCTCGGTTTCCGGCCGGGCCGCCGTTGCCCTCGGCGCAGGCGCTGCAATTTTTCCTTTCCGTTTCGCGCTGACCGTACAGGACGTGCCAGCAGCCGCGCTGTTGGGCGACTCCGCTCCCGATCTGGCTGCTCATTGGGAAGGGAACCTGGCAGGAAGCGCCGCCGGATGGGGTACGGTGCGCGACGGGAAGCTGGTTCCGGATTCCCTGGAACTCGAGGGCATTGCCGTCGGGGAGGAGGGGATTGTCCACGCGACCGATTGGTTGGGCGACATCGCCTCCTATCTGGGCAAACGACAGGATCTCATGGAAGTCCGGTACGATCATCTGGAACACCCGTTGCTCGTCAGGGACGGCCGCTTCGCCGTGGATCTGCAGGCTTCGGGCCCGGATACGGACTGGCGGGCCAGCGGAAGCATCGGCTTGGCGGGAGATCTCGCGGTCGACATTCAAGTCAAGTTGCCCGCCGGATTCACCCCCGATCTCGGCAGTCTTTTCCTGCTTGCCGCTTCGCTGCGCGACAAGGAGGGTCGGTTGACGCTGGCGGCGAAATTGACCGGTACGACCCCACAACCACGACTCGTCCTGGACCTGGATCGGACCCTGCAGGGGACCGGGGCGGACCCGGGTAAGGCCCTGGAGAAAGGTCTGGGCGGTTTGCTTGACAAATGGAAGGTCAGATAGTACCGTGCCCTTCCGCCGCGGAGTTCCCGGCCCCGCCACCGGGTGGTAACGATGCGGTTTGGACACGAAACCGGCATGATACCAGGGGAATCCGCGCCGGGTGCGGATCTGGGAATCCTGGCCCCCGGTGGGATGCGTGGAGCAGACCGAACGCCGGAGGGCTAGTCCTAATTGGTAAGGCAGCGGTCTTGAAAACCGCCGGGTGAAAACCCTTGGGGGTTCGAGTCCCCCGCCCTCCGCCAGGTTTTGGAGAGGTGGCCGAGTGGCTGAAGGCGCACGCCTGCTAAGCGTGTTTGGGGAAACTCAACGAGGGTTCGAATCCCTCCCTCTCCGCCAGGTTGTCCGCGGCAACGGCGCCGCGGTGGTTGCGAACAAGGTGCGCCCATAGCTCAACTGGATAGAGCGTCTGGCTACGGACCAGGAGGTTGGGGGTTCGAATCCTCCTGGGCGTACCAAATCGAACATGACGGCTCCGCTCAACGGCGGAGCCATTTTTTTGATCCTGCCCGGAACCCTGGACCGGTTGCTTTGTTCGGTCTATCCTGGTGCCGGATGGCAAGATCCAGTGTATCGTTTGAGGCGAAGAAGATTTGACTGTCTGACCCACCCCGAAAGGAATCCATGGACATCTTCGGCACAGGGATGCGCCGTGCCCGCGAGCGGGTCGTCATGGCGTTGGGCGCACTGGTTCTGCTGGTCGCTCCGCAGGCCGACGCGACCGGGAGCACATCGGGATCGACCCCGGAAATCATGCCCCTGGAAGCCGTTCGGGCGGGGATGACCGGGTACGGACTCACCGAATTCGCCGCCGGCGGGATCGACACCTTCGGGGTGCTGGTCATCGGTATCCAGGATCGTTCCCGCACAGCGGGCAGTCTCATCCTGGTGGAGGTTTCCGGCCACGATCTGGAAACATCGGGAATCGCCCAGGGCATGAGCGGCAGTCCCGTTTATCTGGAAGGCCGGTTGGCCGGAGCCCTGGCCTTCGGCTGGGGTGGGGCGCTGCGGCCGATCGCGGGTGTGACACCCGTCGAGGAGATGGCGTCCCTGCCCACCGGAGCGGTGACCCTGTCCATGCTGCCTCCATCAACTCTGCCCGGATCGTCACCCTCTCCTGTCGGCCGGGGGGTGGATCTCGCCCGGAATCTCGGTTGGTCCGCCGGCGATCCGGTCCCTGCCGAAGTCCCCGCTTGGCCGAGCGCGGATGAATTGCTGCGGGATCTGGTACCGGAGCTGGGGCGGGCCGCCGGAGCCGATGGTCATCCCCAGGGCTGGTTCAGTTCCCGGCCCGGCGAACCGCGGGTGACCGCGGCGACCTCCGGCGTCGGGCAGCCCGCCTCCGGCCTGTCTTCCGGTTCGGCCTGTGCGGTGCCCCTGGTGATGGGGGACGCCCTGCTGGGAGTGGTCGGCACGACCACCTGGGTCGACGGCGAAGACGTTTTCATGATGGGCCATCCCTTCATGCAGCGCGGGCCCGTGCGTTGGCCTCTGGCCACCGCGCGGGTGATCACCGTCCTTCCCAGCCGCCAGATGTCCTTCAAGATGGCCGGGATCGGCGAACTGGTGGGCACGGTGTACCACGACCAGCGGGCCGGCCTGAGCGGCAAGCTGGGGCCCGTGCCCGACATGATCCCCGTCCGCGTGGAGGTGGCTGGGCCGCGAGGTGATCGGGAGTATTCCTTCCAGGTCCTCGACGACCCGGCCATGACGCCGGCGCTGGTTTTCTGGTGCCTGTACAATTCGCTCCTGGTCGAAGGGGACGACGCCAGCGAGCAGACCATCCGCTACCACATCACCCAGCGCTGGCGAGGGGAGGCGGATCTGGAATCCGATCCCCTGGTGCTGGAAGGGATCGCCACCGGGCCCGCAGGAGCGCGCGGCCTGGCCGCAGCCTGGATGGCCCCGGTGGCCATGTTGCTCGACAACGACGACCAGCGGGTGAGCCTGACCGGGGTCACGGCCCGCATTTCGCTTCAGCGCCCGGCAGCGGGCGCGGAAATCACCGGTCTGGCGGGACCGGCGCAGATCTGGACGGACTCCGATTCCCTGGTCTGCCAGGTCAGGCTGCGACCGAGCCGGGGTCCGTTGAGAACGGTGCGGGCCGCGGTGAAGCTGCCGGAATACCTGCAACCGGGCAAGTATCGCCTCGTCGCCGCCAGCGAGGCCGACCTGTTCGCCCTGGAAAGCATGCGGCTGGGTGGCGCCCCGCGCACCGAGACGCTAGCGGATGTCGTCTCGCTGCTGCGCACCCCCCGCTCCGCCGACCGGCTCGTGTTGGCCCTGGTCGCACCCGGTGGCGGGCTCGTGATCGGCGGCAAGGAATACGCCAACCTGCCGGGTCGGTTTTCCCGACTGCTGGAACAATCGGCTCCCGGAGCGCATCCGCCCCTGGCACACCTGCCGGCACGGACCGCCATGAACGTGCCCTGGGCTCTTCAGGGTTCGGCCGTGGTCAATCTGGAATTGAATGCTCGGGCCGGCGGGATCGACGCTCGGTCTCGTCCTTGAACGACTCTTACAGAGGTAGATCATGACCGAAACCGGCCTGGCTATGAGCACCCGGATGATGCGGCGCTGCGCAGCAACGCTGAGTACAGCTTGGGTGGTTCTTTTCGCATGGGGTGCCCTGGCGGCCGGACCTTTGTATTGGGACATGCCGGCGGGTGATGCGTTTTCCACCTGCGATCTATATGGATTCCGGTTGACCGAAGAAGGCTTTCTGGCCCCGGGTCTGCCCAGGGACCTCAGCGTGGCCCTCGACGGAGACATCGTCTGGACCATGCTGCCCGACGGAAGCGGATGCTTCCTGCTGGGTACCGGACATGACGGGCGGGTCCTGTCCCTGGACGCAGACGGCAAAACGGCGGTGTGGGCGGATCTGGATTGCGAGGAAGTCATCTCCCTGGCGTCCTTGCCCGACGGCCGGTTGGTGGCGGGATGCGAGCCCGGCGGCCAGGTCTTCGTGATCGATGCCGAGGGCAAGCCCACCCTGGTGGCCAAGATCCCGGATGTTTACGTCTGGGCCATTGCTGCGGATGGAGCGGGGCGTGCATTCCTCGCGACCGGCAGTCCCGCCCGCGTCATGGTGCTGGACACGGGTACCGGCAAGGTGGAGGAACTGCTATCCCTGCCGGCGGAGAACACCATCGACATCCTCAGCGATGATTCGGGCAGGCTGGTGGTGGCCACCCAGGGGCCGGGCTTGGTGTACGCCCTGGATCCCGATGATCCCGAACATGCCGAGGTCCTGCTCCAGACGCCCCAGGACGAGATCGGTTCCCTCGTTAGAGGGCCACAGGGAGTGGTCTTCGGCCTGGCCTTGGACGACGGCGAAGGGGAAGCCCAGGAAATGGCGACTCCGCCAGCTCACGGCAGCCCGGCGCGCGCTCCGCGTCCGCTGGTCCTTTTGCCGGGGGGCGGCGCGGGGGCAGAGGACAAAGACCCGGCCAAGGCGGCGCTCTACTCACTGAAAACGGGCAAGGCGCCGAAGCTGGTCTGGAGCGGGGATCTGGACCTGATGGCCGTGGCCTGGCTCGAGGATCTGGGTTGGGTCGCAGGCGGGTTGCGACCCGCAGGCTCGTCGCTGACGACCTTGCATCGCCTCCTTCCCGGTGGCGGTCAGGAAACCCTGGCCAACTGGCGGGGTGGTGATATCACCGCCCTTGCGGCCCAGGGCGGCAAGCTGAACGTGGCCCAGACCCGGGCCTGCGTCGTCGACCGTTTCGGTTCCCGTGACCGTGGCCCCCGGGTGGTGACGGGGCCGGTCCTGGATGCTGCGCGCCCGGTGGCGTGGGGGCGCCTGTCCTGGCGCGGTTATCCCCTCGACAAAAGCCCCCGCTGGTCGGTGCGCTGGGGCAATCGGGAAACGCCCGACGCAACCTGGACCGAATGGTCGTCCGCCTGGACGGATGCGGATCACGAGTTGAAGGCATCTGCCGCCCGCTTCCTGCAGTGGCGTGTCGGGCTTCCCTCCGGGGCGGGGGAGGATTTCCGTCTCACCTCGGTGTCGGTCAGCGCGTGGGGCGAAAACCGGGCTCCCCTGATTTCCGAGCTGCGGCAGGAGCGCCCGCAGGGAGTGCGTTTGGGGGGACTCCTGGTTCAGCGGCCCAACCTGACACACACCTTTGCCAGCGGCTTGAAGGCCGAATTCAGCCGCCGCCAGGATCTTCAGTCGCCCGACCCGGACATGCGGTCCCGTCTGGGCCGGGGTGTGGTGGTCTTCACCTGGTCGGCCGAGGATCCCGATCACGATTCCCTGGAATACCGGCTGGAGTGTCGCCAGGAAGGCGCCTCAGATTGGCGACTGGTGGCCGAAGGCCTCGGGGATCAATTGGCGACCTGGGATACCGAAGAGGTGGCCGACGGCATCTACACCGTGCGCCTGACGGTGAGCGATGAACCGGACAATCCCGGTTCACGGGCTTTGTCACGCGAGCGTAGTTTCGGCCCGGTCAGCGTGGACAACACCGCGCCCGACCTCACCGGGTTGAGTGCCGAACTGAAGGACGGACTCCTGCACATCGGTTTTTTCGCCCGGGATGCGGCCAGCCCCTTGAACCAGGCTTTCCTGGTCCTCGAGGAGGATCGCCGGATTCCCCTGGAGCCTCGTGACCGGATCTGCGACAGCCTGAGTGAGGAATTCAAGGCGACCTACCCTCTGGATGCCGACGAGGACCCGCCGGTCACGGTGAGGGTGGAGGTGACCGATACGGCGGGGAATCTGGTTTCAGCCCGTCTTCCGCTGGTGCGCAAATGAACCCGTTGTCCGCAGCAGGGGAACACGAACGATGGATGCTGGTCGCCCTGGGTGAAGCCGGTCAGGCCGCCGAGCGGGGCGAGGTCCCGGTGGGCGCGGTGGTCGTCGCGGACGGGCGGGTGATTGGACGGGGGTCCAACCAGGTGGAGCAGTTGCGCGATCCCACCGCCCATGCCGAGATCCTGGCCGTGGGGGCGGCCGCCACCACCCTGGGGGATTGGCGACTCAGCCGGGCGATCCTCTACGTCACCCTGGAGCCGTGCACCATGTGTGCCGGCGCCTTGTTGCTGTCCCGTCTCGGCGCTCTGGTCTTCGGCGCCGCCGATCCCCGCGCGGGAGCCGTGGTGTCCTGTGCCCGCCTTTTGGAGGGAAATCCCTACGGCCATCGCATCGATGTCACAGGCGGTGTATTGGCCCCCGCTTGCAGCGAACTCCTGCAGAAATTCTTCACCCAGCGCCGGGAATCCGGTTCCTGAGAGGTGTTTCCGGGTTGGTTGCTTTTGCCGAAATCCGGTGCTATATTCCCCGATCTGCCTGGGTGGAGAGGTGCGAGAGTGGCTTAATCGGCACGACTGGAAATCGTGTGTGCCTCACGGTACCGAGGGTTCGAATCCCTCCCTCTCCGCCAGCGGCGACCGGGCCGCGGCGAGGACACATCATGGGGAGAGGTGCCGGAGCGGTTGAACGGGGCGGTCTCGAAAACCGTTGAGCTCTTTGGAGTTCCCAGGGTTCGAATCCCTGCCTCTCCGCCAGTTTTTGCGGCGCTTGGCGCCGATACCCGCCGCACCTCTGGATGTGTGGCGGACGGGATATCACGGTTGGGGATGTAGCTCAGCTGGGAGAGCGCCTCGTTCGCAACGAGGAGGTCGGCGGTTCGAGCCCGCTCATCTCCACCAACCATTCGGCCTGCCGACTCAGGCCGCAGGCATGATGGGCCAGGCCCGGTGTGACGCCGGAGCACTAATTCCGTCAGGACTGGAAAGTAGCAGCGGTACGTTCCCTTCGACGTGTGCGCCGCCAGCCTGGCCCACCTTTTCCCGATCCACCGCAGGTTCCCTTGGCCCCGGGCTCCCTGCGTGGTAATGTGAACCCCGATATCACCGCATCCGGCAGCGGCCCGTAGCGGGCCGCTGGCGTGGTTGTGCAATTAGCCCCTGGAGCGCCATGTCTTACGAAGCCATTGCCCGCAAGTACCGGCCCGAGACCTTCGCCCAGGTGGTGGGCCAGGCCCACGTCACCGACACTCTCCGCGCCGCCGTGCGCCGCGACAAACTCAGCCACGCCTATCTGTTCAGCGGACCGCGGGGCTGCGGCAAGACCACCGTGGCGCGACTGCTGGCCAAGGCGATCAACTGCCCCCGGCCCGCCGAGGGCGATCCCTGCGGGGAGTGTGAGAGCTGCCGGGCCATCGCCCGCGGCGGTTACCTGGACGTTCTGGAGATCGACGCGGCCAGCAACACGGGTGTCGACAACATCCGCGAGTTGCGGGACATGGCGCAGTATTCGCCCAGCGAAGGCAGCAGTCGCGTCTTCATCATCGACGAAGTCCACATGCTGTCCAAGGGGGCCTTCAACGCCCTGCTGAAAATTCTGGAAGAACCGCCGGCAAGGGTCTTCTTCTTCTTCGCCACCACCGAAGTCCACAAGATTCCCCGGACCATCATCTCGCGTTGCCAGCGGTTCGATTTCCGCCTGCTGAGCCAGGAGGAACTCTCCGGCCGTCTTTCCGAGGTCGCCGGCGCCGAGGGCGTGAAGCTGGCTCCGGGAGCCCTGCGCACGCTGGTCTCCCTGGCCGAGGGAAGTCTGCGCGACGGCCTGAGCCTGCTGGATCAGATGTTGGCCGCCAGCGAGGGAGAGGTCACCGAGGAGGCCGTGGTCGGCGCCTTCGGCCTGATCCGCAGTGAGGTCTACCTCGACCTCAACGACGCCGTCATTGCCCGCGATCCCGTGGCCGGTCTGGCCCTGGTTGACGACCTGGCGCGGGCGGGGCAGAGCCTGGGCACCTTTGCCCGGGGCATCGTCACGAATTTCCGCAACCTCATGCTGCTGAAGATCGATGCCGAGCTGGCCCGCATGGTGGACCTGCCCGCCGACCAGTTGTCTCGCCTCGGCGGACAAGCCGCAGCCTTCAGCGAACAGGATCTGCTGGCGCTGATCGAACGGGCCAGCGGCCACTTCGAGCGCATTCACCGCAGCACCCAGCCGCGGATCCTGCTGGAAGCCGCCGTGGTCGAATACACCCGCTTCGAGTCGCGGGTCCTGCTGGCTGATCTGGCCCGCAGGCTCGGCCAGCTGGCTCCCGGTGCCGGTGGCGGCGCCTCGGGCGCGGGTGACCGGCGGCCTCAGACGAGCAGGGGCGAAACCAAGGGTGGTTCCGCCGGAACGAAATCGAGCCAACAGGGCGCCGCGGAGATTCCGGCTGGGGGAATGTTCCCCTCTTCGCCTGCCGGTGCCGCGGCCGACACGGTTCCCGGGTGGACCCGGCTGATCGAAGTCCTCATGCAGAAGGCCCCCCGTGTCGGGGCCTGCCTCATGAACGGCTTGCCCTCCTTTGATCCCGACAGTGGCCGGCTGATCATCGCCTTCGCTGCGGACAAGGAGTTCCAGGTCGGCAGCATCCGCGGTGACTGCGACCGGGTCGCCGCCCTGGCCGCCAAGCTGTGGCAGCAGGAGGTCCGGGTGGAGCTGGTCCTGGGAGAGCGTGGCCAGGAAGAAAATATCACCGAAGGAATCCGCCGGGAAGTCGCGCCGACCCAGAGCGAGGAATTGAAACAAGCTTGTGCCGAGGACCCCGCCCTCGGTAGCCTGGTGGAAATGATGGATGCCGCCCCCCTGCCCGATGGGGAGCGGGATCGTTGGCAGGATCCGACCGACTGATCGGGGTTGCCGGATCCTCCGCAACGTGGCCCTTGAGGCCGGGAGAGACGCCATGGATATGCGCATGCTCATGAAACAGGCCCAGCAGATGCAGGCCAAGATGGCCCAGGCCCAGGAGGAATTGGCCCAGAAAGAGGTTTCCGCGGAAGTGGCCGGGGGACAGGTCAAGGTGGTCATGGACGGCAAGCACCAGCTCAAGTCCCTCACCATTGCCCCGGAGGCCATGGACCCCGACGATATCGAATTCCTGCAGGATCTGATCGTCGCTGCGGTGAACGAGGGTGTCAAGAAGGTGGACGAGATGACCGCCGAGCAGATGGGCTCCGTCACCGGCGGCATGAACCTTCCCGGCATGAACCTGCCGGGGATGGGGTAGGCCGTGTCTCCGGGGGATTTCCCCAACGACGGCGGCGAATTCCAGTCGCCCGCCCTGGAAGATCTGGTGCGCAGCCTTGGTCGCCTGCCGGGTCTGGGGCGCAAGTCCGCCACCCGCATCGCCCTGCACCTGGTGGACGCCACGGGCGGGGCACACGACCTCGCCGCCGCCATCGAAACGGCGATTCAACAGGTCCGTCACTGTTCGAACTGCGGCGCCATCACCGAAGCCGACCCTTGCCGCATCTGCACTTCGACGCGGCGTGACTCCGCCCTGCTGTGCATCGTGTCCAGCCCCGTCGATATCCTGCCCTTCGAGAAGGGTGGATTCTTCCGGGGGCGCTACTTCGTGCTGGGCCGGTTGCTTTCACCCCTAGACGGGGTGCGGGCGCGCGACCTGCCCTTTGACCGCCTGATCCAAAGGATGGAAGAGGATCCGGTGCGGGAGGTCATCATCGCCCTGGATGCGAGCGTGGAGGGAGAGACCACGGCCTTGTACATCCAGCAGCTCTGCGAGGATCGGGACCTGGAACTGAGCCGGCTGGCCACGGGGATCCCCGTCGGCGGATCCCTGGCCTACACCGATGAAGTCACCCTCCAGCGGGCCTATCAGTTCCGCCGCGCCTTCTGAGTCTCCCTCCGTCCTGGTCGCCGGAGTTTTGGTTCAAGTCCCTCGTTGCCCTGCCGATATCCCGGTTGAAGCTGACGTCTCCGGAACACCAGGGCGCCTTTGGCGCCACGGGAGCTGTATCCATGGTCAGAGCCGAGTGGGCCATCTTCGAAGAAGATTTTTGGGCCATCAACAACGTGTTGGATGACCTGCTCAAGAGCAGCAAGGCCGGCAATGTGGTACTCATCGACCGCACGGGCCAGCTGGTGAGCCATTGCGGCCCCGACGTGGACTTTGATCTGACCAGCTTCGCCTCCCTGTGCGCCGCCGATTTCGAGGCCAACTACCAGCTGGCCCGGCTCATCGGCGAAGACGATTTCAGCACCCTTTACCACCAGGGCGCCAAGGACTCCATGTTCCTGGGCAAGATCGCCAAGGGTGTGGTTCTGGTGGTCCTTTTCGACAAGGGGACGACCCTGGGCCTGGTGCGCCTGCGGGTGCGGCATGCGGTGGCTGAGCTCGACAAGATCATCGAGGGGCTCTACGACAAACTGGAGTTCCGCAACGAGGAATACGACGCCTTCGACGAAACCTTCACCCGCGAGGTGGAGGCGGAAATCGACAGCCTGTTCGCAGATTGATGAATGGAGCTTCGGCTCCATGTTTCGGCAATCCAAAGGGGAAACGCCGTGTCGCTGATCAACTATTCATCGCGTGAGATCAACTGCAAGGTCGTGTACTACGGTCCCGGCCTGGGCGGCAAGACGAGCAACATCCAATACGTGTACGAGAAGCTGGCGCCCGAGACCAAGGGCAAGCTGGTGACCCTCGCCACGGAAATGGATCGCACCCTCTTTTTCGATTTCCTGCCGTTGGAGCTGGGGGAGGTCAAGGGCTTCAAGACCCGTTTCCACCTCTACACCGTGCCGGGCCAGGTCTACTACAACGCCAGCCGCAAGCTGATCCTGCGCGGGGTGGACGGCATCGTGTTCGTGGCCGACAGCAGCGAGTCCCGTTTCGACGCGAACATCGAAGCCCTGTACAACCTGCACGACAACCTCAAGGAATACGATCTGAGCCTGGAACAGATCCCCTTCGTCATGCAGTGGAACAAGCGCGACATGCCCGACGCCCTTCCGGTTTCCGAACTCGTGGAGGAGCTGAACCCCGAGGGTTACGAGAATTTCGAAGCGATCGCCGTCAAGGGCGACGGGGTCTTCGATACCCTCAAGTGTGTGGCGAAACAGATTCTGCGCCAGCTCCAGACGACCTGATTTTTTGCGGGCACCCGCCCGGCCCCCTTGTTATCATGCAGCCCCCGGCAATCCCGCCGGGGGTTGTTGCGTTTTTGGCCGGATTCCGGAAGGAAATTCATGTCCCGCTTTTCGTTGTACGCATTGGGAACGTTTTTCGGCACCGGCTTTGCGCCGTTTGCTCCGGCGACCGTCGCCAGCTTCGCCTTCACCGTGCTGTGGTGGTTGGCCTGGACCGCGTTCGGCGCCATCCCCTGGTGGATGACCGTGGCCATGCTGGTCGTGGTGACGGGTATCGGTATTCCCATCGCCGGCGCCCTGGAACGCATCCACGGAGAGGACCCATCCCTGGTGGTCATCGACGAGATCGCGGGCATGCTGGTTACCTTCCTCGGCGTGACCGCAAGCCCCTGGGGTTTCGTCCTGGGATTCTTCTGGTTCCGTTTCTTCGACATCCTCAAGCCGCTGGGTGTGCGCCGGTTGGAAAAGCTCGGTGGAGGGGGTGGGCTGGGAATCATGGCCGATGATATCGGCGCCGGAATCCAGGCCTGCCTGGCCACCCATCTGACGCTGCTGCTCCTGGCACGCGCGGGGTGGGGGCTTTGATGGAAGCGGCCGTCGGGGTTTGCATCATCGCCGTGGGTGACGAACTCCTCGAGGGCCGGACGGTGGACACCAACAGCCGCCGGATCCAGCGGGCGCTGGGTGGGCACGCCGTGCGGACCCGCCTGGTTCAGTCGGTGCCCGATCAGCCCGATGCCATCGCCGCGGCCCTGGATCAGACCCGTGCCGGGGAGCTTGTGTTCCTGTGCGGGGGGCTGGGTTCCACCCCGGATGATCTGACCCGAGAGGCCGTGGCGACCTGGGCCGGGGTTGCCGTGTGCCCGGACGATCAGGCTCTGGAATATGTCTGTGAGCGTTTTCGGCTCCGGGGCCGGCCTCTGCCGTCCACGGCGGCCCTGCAGGGTCGGGTTCCGGCAGGATTGAAGGCGTTGCCCAACCCCGTCGGGTCGGCACCCGGGCTGGTGGGTCGACTCCGGGAGCGCTGGCTGGCGATGCTCCCCGGGTTTCCCCTCGAGGTGGACGGCCTGTTGCCGGTGGTCCTGGCGGAACTGGACGCCAAGGGGGTGTTGCCGACGGCTCGGGACATCCTCGTCAGGCGCTGCGCCCAGGTCACCGAGATGGAGGTCGTGCGTCTGTGCGGCCCCTTGCGGGATGCCCAGCCGGACCTCCATTGGTCCTGGTGGGTGACCGACTGGGGCGTGGATGTGCGGGTTGCGGCCACGGACAAGGCCGGAGGCCTCGGCGACCTGGGCGAGGCCCTCGATGTCGCTCTCGGGCCTTTGGTGTTCAACCGCGGCACCCAGGATCTGCCCCTGGTCGTCCAGGAGCGGATGCTGCAGGCCGGTCACACCTGCGGTGTGGCGGAATCGTGCACCGCCGGTCTGATCGGGGGTGCCTTGACCTCCCACGGTGGCTCCTCGGGTTTTTTCCGGGGCGGATTCCTTGTCTATGCCGATGAAGTGAAAACTGGCCTGTTGGGGGTGTCGCCGGCGACCCTGGCCGTGGACGGGGCCGTCAGCGAGCCGGTGGTCCGGGCCATGGCCGACGGGTGCCGCGAACGCCTGGGCTGCACCCACGCCATCGCCGTCAGCGGGATCTCCGGACCCGGGGGCGGCTCACCGGCCAACCCCGTCGGTACCACCTGGATGGCCGTATCCAGCCAGGATGCCGGGGGTCCCACAACCTGGGCTCACGCCTACCGGTTCCCGGCCGATCGGGAGCGCAACCGGTTGCTGACGGTGGCCGCCGCCCTGGACACCCTGCGCCGAGTCCAGGAATTCGGAGCAGACCGGGATCCCTGGTTGCTGCCCCTTGCCTGGCCGGCCGGGCCATGAGGGTTTTTTTGGGTGTCATGCTCCCGGACCGTGTCCGCGGGGAATTGACATCCCGCCTTGACGCCGGGGGGCCATGGCCGCAGCTGCGTCGGGTGCCGGCCGAAAACTGGCACGTGACCCTGCAGTTTCTCGGGCCCTGGCCGCCGGATCGTTGCAAGGCCCTGTCCGCGGCCATGTTGTGGTCGACGGAAGTTCCGGTATTCGACCTGCGCATCGGTCCCCCGGGGCAATTCCCCGCTCACGGGCCTCTGCGGGTGCTCGATTTGCAGCTCCAGGATGACGGCGGGTTGGCCCGACTGGCCGATCGCATCCGGCACACCGCCCACGAGGTATGGCCAGATGGTCCCTGTGATCGGCGTCCTTTTCGACCCCATCTGACCCTGGCGCGCGGGGCCAGACGAGGGCCGGACACCGGCGGGATCCCCCCTGTCCTGAAGGACCTGGGGGAACTCCCGGCATGGTCGGTCGAGGGCTTCAGCCTGCTGTCGAGTCATCCGGTTTCCGGCGGCGTCCGGTACCGGGAAGAGTCATTTTTCGCCCTGCGAAAATAAGGCGAAAAAACAGTTTGCACGCCGTCGGGAGTTCATGCTATCTTCGGGCTCGATTTTGAGCTTTGCAGTCGCCTGAACCCGGCAGCACTCGTTTTCGCCGGGCGGTATCACCATTCATCAGGGCCGGATTCGGGTAGGCTGCCGGCCGTCAGGAGCGGACTTCATATGGCTGACAAAAAGGATGACCGGGCCAAGGCCCTGGAACTGACCCGCGCCCAGATCGAGAAGCAATTCGGCAAGGGCTCCATCATGATGCTGGGTGAGAACCGCATCTACGACAACCTCGACGCCATTTCCACCGGGAGTCCGAAGCTGGACATCGCCCTGGGCATCGGCGGGCTGCCCAAGGGCCGGGTGGTCGAAATCTACGGCCCCGAGGGGAGCGGCAAGACCACCGTGGCCCTGTCGACCATTGCCAACTGCCAGAAAACCGGCGGGGTGGCGGTCTTCATCGACGCCGAGCACGCCATGGATCCCACCTATGCGCGCAAATTGGGCGTGGATACCGACAACCTCCTGGTCAGCCAGCCCGATACCGGTGAGCAGGCCCTGGAGATCACCGAGATGCTTGTGCGATCGGGAGCCGTCGACATCCTGGTCATCGATTCGGTGGCGGCCCTTGTGCCGCGGGCGGAGATCGAAGGGGAAATGGGCGACGCCCACGTGGGCCTGCAGGCGCGTCTGATGAGCCAGGCTCTGCGCAAGCTCACCGGCACCATCTCCAAGACCCACACTCTCGTCCTGTTCACCAACCAGATCCGGATGAAGATCGGGGTCATGTTCGGCAACCCCGAAACCACTTCCGGCGGCAACGCCCTGAAATTCTACAGCTCGGTGCGGCTGGACATCCGCCGCATCGGGGCCATCACCCAGGGTGAGGACGTCATCGGCAACCAGGTGCGCGTCAAGGTCGTGAAGAACAAGGTGGCCCCCCCGTTCAAGAAGGCCGAGTTCGACATCCTCTACGGCGACGGGATCAGCAAGGAAGGCGATGTCATCGACCTGGGCGTGGCGTGCGGAGTCATCCAGAAGTCGGGAGCATGGTACAGCTTCGGTGAGGAACGTCTGGGGCAGGGGAGGGAAAACGTGCGGGTGTTCTTCAAGGAGAACACGGACCTGTACGACAAGATCACGGCCCTGGTCTTCAAGGAATACGGGGTCAACCTTCCGGGTGCCGTGGCCCCCGAAAAGGCAGCCGCTGCCGAGCCCGAGCCCGAGTCCGGATCCGCGGCCGCAGGTAAGGCGCGGAAATCCGCCGGTTGATCGAACCGGTCGCCGGAGAAGATCCCGTGCTGTCCGGTATTGCGAAAGTGTAGCCATTGAATTCACGCCGTTTTGCGTCCGATGAACGCGGCGCCGCAGCGGGTGGTGCCGATAATCCGCAGCCGGGTTTCCCCTCCGAGGAGACCCGGCTGCTCGCCGTTGATGTGGTGGGCGATACGGTGATGGTGACTCTGGACGGCGGCATCACCATGGAATTGGATCGCCGCAGCGCGCCCGATTCGCTGCCTGAGCCGGGCCAACTCGTGCCCGCGGACCTGGTCGCGCAAATGGCGCGGGCCCAGGCCCGCAAGCTGGCGGCGCGTGACCTGTTGAAGCAGCTCGACCGGCGATTGCAGCCTGTGGCCAAGTTGCGCCGCAAACTTGTGGAGCGCGGCCACGACCCCGAGTCCGTGGAGGAAGTGCTCCAGGCGATGCAGGACAAGGGTCTGTGTTCCGACAGGCTCTATGCCGAGGCCTACTGCCGCGATACCCTGCGCACCAAACCGGTCGGACCTCGATATCTGCTGGCCCGCCTGCGGGGCCATCAGGTACCATCGGCCGTAGCCCAAGAGGTGGTGGCGGAGATTCTGGATCCCACCCAGGAGCAGGAACTGGCCCGGGAGGCCGCGGCCGCCAGGTGGAAACGTGTCCGCGAACCCCGCGACCGGGCCGCCTTGGCCAAGGTGATCCGTTTCGTGATCGGGCGCGGCTTCACCCCCTCGGTGGCCCATGCTGCGGCCCGGGACACGATGTCGGCGGAGGACGATGAGGGAGCGTTTGAATGAAGATCCTGGTCACCGGTTGCGAAGGAATGTTGGGGCGGGCCGTTGTTGCCCGCCTCGGCGCTCACCATGTGGTCAGGGGGGTGGGCTTGGCCCAAGGGGACTTGACCAAACCGGAACACGCTCGATCCCTGGTGGTGAATGATCCTCCCGAGTGGATCGTCAATTGCGCCGCCTGGACCGGGGTGGATGCCGCCGAGGACCATCGAGACGAAGCCATGGCGGCTAATGCCTTGATCCCCGCCAATCTGGCGGCTGTCTGCGGGGAGCTCGGCTGCGGCCTGACCCAAATCAGCACCGATTATGTTTTCCCGGGAAACGGCGACGGATTCGACGAGGACAGCCCGAGGTGTCCGGTGAACTTCTATGGCCTGACCAAATACCGTGGGGAGGAGGCCGTCCAGTCCATGGCGGCTCCCTGGCAGATCGTCCGCACCAGCTGGCTGTTCGGGGATGGTCCGCAGAATTTCGTCCGCACCATCACGAAGTTGTTGCGCGAGCGGCCCTCCCTGACGGTCGTCAACGATCAGCGGGGAAATCCTACCTATACCGAGGACCTGGCCGCCGTGCTGGAGCACCTTGTCACCGGCGGGTACCGTGGTATCTTTCACGGGACGAATGCGGGTGCATGCACCTGGTTCGAGTTTGCCCGGGCTATCGCCGAGGAAAACGGCTGCGATCCCGAGGGCATTTCGCCGTGCGCCAGTGAACAGTACCCGACTCCCGCGGCTCGGCCGCGCTGTTCGGTCCTGCGCAGCAGCCGACTGGAAGCTGTCGGATGCGGGCCGCGTCCTGCCTGGCGCGACGCCCTGCATCGGTATTGCGGTTTGTTGGCTTCCGGCCGAGCGGCGTTCCCCTTGGCGTGAACCATCCAGTGGAGAGGACCAGGATGATGTCCGAGCAACGACCCGACTCCGTGAGGGCGACTTCCGCCGAGCGTCAGGCGTTCCAGGGCGCCATCGCCGAACTGACCGCGGTGCTGGCGGCCCTCGGCGAGGAGCAACTGGAGGCCGTGGTCCGTTTGGCGGACGATGTCCGGTCGGCCTGGGCCGCGGGGGGCAAATTCCTTGTCTGTGGCAACGGTGGCAGCGCCGCCGACAGCCAGCATATCGTGGCGGAGTTGGTGGGTCGGTTCGAGCGTGAACGTAGCGGCCTGCCCGCCGTGGCCCTGACGGCGAACACATCCATCCTGACTGCGGTCGGCAACGACTACGGGTTCGATGAGATTTTTTCCCGCCAGGTCCGGGCCCTGGGTGGGCCGCGAGACGTCCTGCTGGTGATCTCCACCTCGGGCAACTCGGGCAACTGTGTGGCTGCGGTTGCGGCGGCACATGACATCGGGATGAAGGCCCACGGTTTCCTCGGTGGTACCGGTGGCCGCCTGGCCGGCCTGGTGGATTCGGCCCTGCTCGTCCCCAGTGACCGCACACCCAAGATCCAGGAGGTCCACATCACCATGGGACACCTGTTGTGCCACCTTCTGGACCAACCCGGGCGGGACGGGAAATGACTCGTCCCGGCGACGAGGTGTCACAAACGGTCGTCGGCGGCATTCATCGCCGAACGCGGCGCAACAGCATGGGAGAAACCGCGCTTCTCATCCTCATGGACGTGGTGATGCTGGAGGCGGCCTTCCTGTTGACGTATTGGTTCCGGTTCTACAGTGGTATCTGGCTCATTCCGCTGGGCATTCCGCCCCTCGACATCTATCTCATTGCAGGCTTGGTCGTGCTGCTGGTCTTTTTCGGGATCTTCTATTTCAGCGGTATGTACACCAACCGCGGTGGCCGCTCCCTGGAAGACGACCTGCTCGGGCTGTTCAAGGGTGTGGTGCTGGGGAGCCTCCTGGTCCTGGCCCTGGCCTTCTTTTTGCGCACGCTGACTTTCAGCCGGTCGTTCTTCGGCCTCTTTTTCCTGTCGACCTTCTTCTTCCTGACCCTGGGGCGCATCCTGGCGCGATTCGTCCTGCGCAAGGTGGTCGCCCCCGGTCGAGGCGCCCTGCGGACGCTGGTGATCGGGCGCAGTCCCATGCGTGACCGCCTGCTCAGATTGACGCGGGATTTCCCGGGTCTGGCCATGACGCCGGTGGGTTGGCTGGAAGTCTCGGGTGAGGGAGATGGCGGGTCGACATCCGCCGGCAGTCGCTTGCTGGACGCCGACGGCCGCAGCCCCCTGGGTGAGGCCATGCCGGAACTGCCGCTACTCGGCGGCATCGCCGAGGTCAGGCGGGTCGTTGAAGACCAGGATATCGATCTTGTCGTGTTGACCGTTTCGTTCGCCAACCTGCCCGTGGTCAGGGAAGTGTCCGCCGCCCTGGCGAACCTCAACGTCGATGTGCACTTCGTGCCCGACTTGCCGGCCCTGCACACCAGTCGCATGAGGCTGCGGGAAATCGGCGGGATCCCCTTCATCAGCGTGCGCGAGGCGGCCTTGGGGGAAGTCGACCGCATCGTCAAACGATCCTTCGACCTGGCCACCGCCGGGCTGGGGCTCTTGTTGTTGTCACCGTTGTTGCTGGTGCTGTCGATCCTGGTCAAGCTATCCTCGCCGGGGCCGGTTCTCTATGGCCAGTTTCGCATGGGAAGGGACGGGCGGGAATTCAGGATGCTGAAATTCCGCAGCATGCGTGCGGACGCCGAAAAGGGCAGCGGGCCGGTCTGGACCGTCGAGGAGGATCCGCGCGTCACGCCCATCGGGCGTTTTCTGCGCCGCTCTAGTCTTGACGAATTGCCCCAGTTGTGGAATGTCGTGTGCGGAGACATGAGCATGGTCGGGCCGCGGCCCGAACGGCGGATTTTCGTGGAGCAATTCATGCAGGAATTGCCGCGCTACTTCGAAAGGCACCGGGTACGATCCGGGTTGACGGGCTGGGCCCAGGTTCATGGTTTGCGGGGCAACACCAGCATCGAGGAGCGAACCTACTACGACCTGCACTACATCGAGAACTGGTCCCTGGGTTTGGACATCAAGATCCTTCTGAGGACCCTGCACCATGTCTTGCGTGGGGAGAACGCGTACTGATGCGACAGGTCTGGACCTTTCTGGAGAATATGCGGCCCCGGCAGTGGACCAAGAATCTGCTGCTGTTCGCTGGAGTCATCTTCGCGCGCAAGCTGGGTGACCCGGCCTGTGTGACGCGTGCGGCCCTGGGGGCGGTCGTGTTCTGTTTCGCCTCCGGCGCGGTCTACGTCTACAACGACTACCGGGATCTGGGTCTTGACCGGCTGCACCCGGTCAAGAAATTGCGCCCTTTGGCTTCCGGTCGCCTGGATTTGGCATTCGCCGGCCGGGCGGGTCTGGTGGTCCTGGTTTTGTGCCTGTTGGCTGCCGGCATGCTGGGGACCCTTTTCCTGGGCGCGGTGGCCTTTTTCTTCCTGTGGAACTGGGGTTACACCAACTTCTTCAAGAAGCTGCCGATCCTGGACGTGATCGGCATCGGCATGAGCTTCGTGATCCGGGCCACGGCGGGAGTCTTCGTGCTGTTGCCGGTGCACCCGGAAGTGGCCATATCGCCCTGGCTGCTGCTGTGCACCTTCTTTCTCTCGCTCTTCCTCGGGTTTTGCAAGCGACGGGACGAGTTGCTGCGCACCGCCGGCAAAAACGGTGAAACCCGGCCGGCTCTGCGGGGTTATAGCGAACCGATGCTCAATGCGATGATCGGAGTCAGCTTCGCCCTGACCACCATGATGTATGCGCTGTACACGGTCTGGCCGGACACGGTGCAGCAGTTCGGCACCCGGGACTTGATCTACACGATCCCCTTCGTCTTGGCCGGTATGGGGCGGTACCTGTACCTGGTATTCCTCGAGGACCGGGGCGGGCGCCCGCACGAAATCCTGCTGACCGACTTCCTGCTCCAGGCGGTCGTGGTGGGGTGGGTGAGTCTGGCCATTCGCATCATCGGAACATCCTGACCGGAAAGGGGGCCGCGCATGTCGTCCACTGTGGGAATCGTCATTGCCCGTCCGGAGACCCTCGCCGATGACTACCGCCGTGTCGTGGAGCTCGCCGGGATTGCAGCGGGGGACGATGGGGCTCCGCCACGGTTGGTGACCATCGAGGAGGGGGGCGACCCCGGCTTCGGCTCCCCGCCCTGGCAGCGCTCGTTGACCCGGCAGGCCTGGGGGGCAGCCGGCGATTCGACCCCGAACCGCAATATCATCCCGGAGCGAATTCGCCAGACCGGACAACCGATCGGCGCCGGCGACCGCGACATCCTTCTGCTGCCTGTTCCTCGCCTGGTGTCCGGTTGGGGCGTCTTCAACGCGGTGGCCCTGTGGGCGGCCTGCCGGGATTTCCTGCCCGGCGACCCTCGTCGTCGTGAATCGGAGTTGGCGGCCACGCTCGAAGCTGCGGGTCCGCGCCCGCGAGTCCTTTGCGATGCGGTCCTGTGGGGGTCCGGCGGCGGGACCATGCAACGGGATTTCATCATGCGCAACGTGTTGCTGGCCGGCGACGATCCCGTGGCGGTTGACAGTGTCGCCATGCACCTTGCCGGCATGGCTCCCCGGTCGTTTCCCTGGCTGACCGGGTTGCAGGGGGCCGGGGTGGGGATCTGTGATCTGGAAGCCATTCGCGTGAAGGGGGACACCGATCTTCTTGACGACCCGTTCGGGGGCCGGCACTGGTCCGGCACGGCCGCCTGGAAGGCCTCGCCCCGGGAAAAATTGGTGCACCTGGCCTGGAGTTCCTTGCGCCGGAGGAAGATGCGACGCAGGTTTGCCGCCACTCCTTGGGGCCGGTTGGCCTCGGCCTGGTCGTGAAAGGTGATACCGGAACATGGGTCATGAAACATACACCAAGGGTCGATTGCCCGTAGGCCGGACGGTTTCCGCCGAGGCTCCGGCCAAGGTCAATCTGCATCTGGAAGTGCTGAAGGCCAGGCACGACGGTTACCACGAGATCGAAACCGTCCTGCAGACCGTGGACCTGTGCGACCGATTGGAAGTCACCTTGAAGGATCGGTATCCGGGCGGAAGTCCCGATATCACCCTGCAGGTGTCTGCGGGGGATTGGGATGTGCCGGCCGATTCCACCAACCTCTGCTGGCGGGCCGCCCGCCTCTTCTGCCGGAGCACCGGGGTTTCGGGCGCTTTGAGGATGGAACTGGTCAAAGCCATCCCGCCTGCCGCGGGCCTGGGCGGAGGGAGCAGCGATGCGGCTGCGGTCCTGGTAGCCTGCAACCATCTGTTCGCCACCGGCTTGGAGGAAGCGGACCTGGAGGCACTCGGCGCAGAACTGGGTGCGGACGTGCCCTTTTTCGTGAGGGGGGGGACGGCCCTGGGCCGAGGCACGGGCACCCGGTTGACCCCCCTTCCGTTGATTCGGTCCGGCCAGTTTCTTATCGTGAGACCAGACATGGAGTTAAAAACTTCGGAGGTCTACGCCAATCTGAAAATGGGATTGACAGTAAACAGTGCCAAAGCTAACATCCATGTAATCAGGCCGCAGTTGGCTCGTTTCCCCAGGAAAACCTGGCCCGGGTTCAACCGGCTTGAGGAGGTCGTCCTGCCGTGGGCGCCTTCCCTGCAGCGGCTGGTTTTTCGGCTGCGGGAGATCGCGCCGATCGCCATGATGTCGGGCAGTGGTTCCGCCGTGTATGGGGTTTTCCCTGACGGGCAGGACACGGATGAATGGATCAAGGAGTTCGAGGAGGCTGGGTATTTCGTAAGGAATGTGCGTCCGCGGGCATTCGGGGTGCGGGTCAGGGAAGGCAAGGCATCCGGGTGAGGAAATAGAACGGGTTCGGGTTCGTTACGGAGAGGGAGAGCCTTGAATATTTCTGAGATCAGGATCACGTTGCGTGATGACAACAAGCTCAAGGGCTTCGCGAGCATCACCATCGACAACGCTTTTGTTATCCGCGGGCTCAAGGTCATTGAGGGGGCATCGGGCCTGTTCATCGCCATGCCCAGCCGCAAACGCCGCGACGGGACTTTCCAGGATATCGCCCACCCCATCAATGTGGAGACGCGCGAGTTGATGGAACGGCAGGTGATTGCAGCTTACCGCAAGGAGTTGCAACGGGTAGAAAGCGGGGAGATCCCGCCTCCCGAACGGCAGGGCTCCTTCGGGGGCGGAAACGGTGATTCCGTTATGGAGGAACGTTTCTAGCTGGCTATTCTGGGTGGGGCGTCGTCAAGTGGTAAGACACAAGGTTTTGGTCCTTGCATTCGCGGGTTCGAATCCTGCCGCCCCAACCAGATATCCCCTTGCGGGGATTTTTTTTGTCCCTGTTTTTTTGTCCCTGTTTTTTTGTCCCTGTTTTTTTGTCCCTTGCATCCCGCTTCCAGGCGTGTTTTTTTCGGCCCGGGTTGGTTCTCCTTCCGTCGTTGAGAGGATGAAATCATGTCCAATGAACTGGTGATCATCTGCGGTACGGCTCACCCGGAAATGGGCGCCCGCATCGCGAAGCATCTCGACATGGACCTTTGCGATGTGGCCATTGACCGTTTCTCCGACGGCGAAATCCAGATCAAGATCAAGGAGAACATCCGCGGCACCGACGTTTTCATCGTCCAACCCACCATGCCCCCGGCCGACAACATCATGGAAATGCTCCTGCTCATGGACGCCGTGCGCCGGGCGTCGTGCAGGCGGATGACCTCGGTCATTCCCTACTTCGGCTATGCCCGGCAGGATCGCAAGGATCAGCCGCGGGTTCCCATCGGGGCCAAGCTCATGGCCGAATTGATCATCACGGCCGGTGCCCAGCGGGTCCTGACCATCGACCTGCACGCCCCGCAGATCCAGGGTTTCTTCGATATCCCCCTGGACCACCTCTATTCGGCTCCCGTCCTCCTTGCCCACTTCGCCGCTTGGCCTCGGGAGAATCTGGCCGTGGTGGCTCCCGATGTGGGTTCCATCAAGATGGCCCGGTCCTTCGCCAAGCGCCTCAAGGCCAGCCTCGCGATCATCGACAAGAGGAGGCCCTGCCCCAACGAGGCGGAGGTCATGAATTTCATCGGTGATGTTCGCGACCGGGATGTGATCATCTTCGACGACATGATCGATACCGCCGGTACCCTTTGCGATGCGGCCCGTGAGTGCATGGAGGAGCAGGGCGCCCGCTCCGTCACGGCCTGCTGCACCCACCCGCTTTTCAGCGGAAAGGCCCTGGAGCGTTTGAGCGCCTCGCCGATCAAGGAGATCGTGGTCAGCAACACCATTCCCTTCAATCGGTTCGCCGAATGCCCCAAGGTCAAGGTCCTGGACATGTCGCATCTGCTGGCTGACGCCATCGAACGCATTCACCTGGAAAAGACGGTCAGCGAGCTCTTCCTTTAGGCTCTGTCTGAGAACTCCCGGACCGAGCGAAGTGCGTCTGGTCGGCCCGAGATCGAGGTGCGGACCCGTCGGCGTAGCCATAGCTAGAGCCTGTCCCTCTACAGCCTACCGCTTTGATCACAATCGGTTAGCGAGAAAAACAGTGGGGCAAGACAGCCGGATTTCGGTGTCTCGCCCCAAAGAAGTGTGCTATAAGTTTTTTGACACAAAA